>JACCDY010272284.1_pt1 | contig 76242 bp, 64 predicted proteins | sample 7446391 | NCBI WGS metagenome assembly JACCDY01 (sample SAMN15323451, study PRJNA562643) | freshwater metagenome | isolation source: river surface water | place: USA:Blue River Watershed | collected 2017-08-18
CATCTACTTTTTGAAGATGATGAAGTATTCGTTCATCCAAATAACCATGCGTATCGGAAATTAAACCAATTCGTTTCATTTATCTATTTCATTAGTAAGAATAGAAATCAGTTTAGCAATATCGTCCTGTTCATCAAATGAATGCAAACAAATACGCAGACATTCTTGTCCTTCAGGAACAGTAGGTGCCAAAATTGGTTTGACAGCGAATTGATTTTTTTGTAAGGTAATCGCCAATCTCTTTGTTCTCTCTATGTTCCCAATTTGAATAATTTGAATGGGTGAATTCACCTCTGAAACGCAACCCAAATGTTTAAAATTGGTTCGAAAAAATGCAATATTCTTCTGAAGTGCTTGTTGTAAGCTAGGTAATTGTTCCTCGCTAACATTTTCTTTTATTTGCTTATAGATAGCGTCTGGAAGTGCCGTTGTATAGATAAAGGGTCGCGCAAAATTCACTAAGAAATTCTTCAAGTTTTCAGATCCCAAAACGGCAGCTCCAACGATACCGTAAGATTTACCAAACGTAACAATGCGAGCAAAAACAGCATCCTCTATTCCTAATGCAGAAACAACTCCCCTGCCCTTGTCGCCAAAAATTCCAGCACTATGCGCTTCGTCCACGATTAAGTAAGCATTAAAATCGTTGCATATTTGTGTTAGTTTCCGGAAATGAGCCATTGTTCCATCCATCGAATATAGCGCTTCTACAACCACATACGTTACTTTATCCTTGAATTTTGAAAGAAGTCGTTTCAACTCTTCATAATCATGGTGTTTAAACGAATATGAATCGGCAAATGACAACCGCATTCCATCCTTTGCACTGGAATGAATTCGTTCATCATATAGAATTACATCTCCACGCTGAGGAACAGTACTGAGCAAGCCGACATTCGCAGAATATCCTGAATTAAACACCAAGGAAGATTCAGCATTAAAATGGGAAGCTAAAAAATTCTCGCATTCGATCGCTTCCATTGAATTTCCTGAAATTAAACGAGAACCAGTTGCTCCTTTTTGTGGTAAGGATAATTTACTATTTTTGGATAGACCTAAATAATCATTGGAATAAAAATCTATGAAGGTTTGGTAGGTGCTTAATTCGCGATAGGTACCTACACGCTGACGTTGTAAAAGTTTATCAATGAGTTTTTGATGCATTTACAGCGATTCAACTTTCGAAACTTTTCGTGGCTCAAACCCTTCTTGAATCGCATTTTCTCGAGCTAACTTTAATTCAACTTCACGCTCTTCTTCTTTTCTCTTACGCGCTTCAATTTGAGCATCCGGCATACTAACTGGCTGAACACTATCTTTGAATGGTTCTTTTGGTAAAAGGCCTAAAATATCAAACATTTCTTTGTCTTCGTTGAACTCAGGATTGGGAGTAGTTAGCAATTTATCTCCTGCAAAAATAGAACCTGCACCTGCCATAAAACACAAGGCTTGTCCTTCCATATTCATTTTTGTCCTACCAGCAGATAACCGAACGATCGCCTCTGGAAATAGAATTCTGGTTGTAGCAACCATTCGAATCATCTCCCATTGCTCGATGGGTTTTTGATCTTCAAGTGGTGTACCTTCAACGGCTACAAGCGCATTAATCGGAATCGATTCTGGAGGAGTTTCCATTTTCATATAACTCATGAGTAGACCTATTCTGTCTTCCACTGCCTCACCCATTCCAATGATTCCACCAGAACAAACGGTAATACCTGCTTTTCTAGCATTTTCAATCGTATTTAATCGATCCTCATATTCTCTTGTAGAAATTACATCTCCATAAAATTCGGGGGATGAATCTAGATTATGATTATAAGCAAATAGCCCTGCATTTTTTAATCGCATGGCTTGATTTTCATTCATCATTCCGAGGGTGCAACATACTTCCATACCAAGGTTATTTACCTCTTGCACCATTTCCACAACATTATCAAAATCCTTGTTATCCCTCACTTCTCTCCATGCCGCTCCCATACACAAACGAGATGAACCATTCGCTTTAGCGTTTTTAGCTTGTTCGATTACCGATTCAACAGTCATCAGTTTGTGCGCTTCAACATCTGTATTGTATCGTGCAGCTTGGGGACAATATCCGCAGTCTTCTGAACAGCCTCCCGTTTTAATACTTAACAAAGAAGACATTTGAACTTCACGTGGGTTGTGAAACTGCCGATGAATGGTAGCCGCTTCAAATACCAATTCCAATAGTGGTTTATTGTATAAATCAAGAAGTTCTTGTTTCGTTTGGTATGCCGGATTTACTTTCATAGTTGAAAAATTGAATTGCAAATATAAGGATTGTTGGTTGCATGAAAATGGCATTATAAAAAAAAGAGGCTACCGAAGCGACCTCTTTTATTTAAACAAACAACAACAAACAAATTCCTGAATAACTGAAACAGCTATTTCAGGAATATTTTCGAGCCTTTCGGCAAATGTTGATCTGGTGTAGTACTGTTGTTTTTTCGTAAAAGCGTTTTTAATCGAATTCCTTTTTCTTGAGAGATTTCACGTAGTGTTTTTTTCTCTTTCAAAATTATTTGCTTGTCTGTTTTCGATTTCCAACTTTTGGGTTGTAAATAGATTATATCTCCTGGTACTAAAAATTCTTTATTCGGATGAAAATCGTTGTATCGCCTCAACAAGGAGGTTGAAATGCCCAATTCTTGAGAAATTTTAAAGAATGTATCTCCTTTTTTAGCAACAACATAACGTATCCCATTGGTGTTTACACTTTGTTGATGTGTTTTAAATTCAAAGGTATGCTGGTTAGAGACTAAAGAAGCAGATACTTTATCCGAATCAAAGAGATTTAGCTTTTCATCCTCAATTAATTTTATTAGCGATTCGGCATAAGTAGAACTAGTTGCATACCCGGCATCCTTCAATCCCTTTGCCCAATTCTTATAATCTGTTGATTTGTAATTGAATAAAAATGAATATCGTTGGTGTTTCTTTAAAAATGCGCTGTGATCTAAATAGGATTCTTTTGCATTTTTATACACTCGAAAACACTCATTTTTTTCATCATCATCTTGATACATTTTATCTCCTTCCCATCCATGGCATTTGATACCAAAATGATTATTTCCTTCTCTAGCTAATTTGGAGTTACCATTTCCGGACTCCAAAATACCTTGAGCTAATGTAATACTGGCAGGAATTCCATGTGCATTCATTTGTTCAATGGCCACAATCTTCCAGGAAGCAATGTATTCTGAACGGGAAATAATTTTTTCTCCTGCCTTTCCTGTTAAGCAAATTAAAAAAAATGATATGAAAAAAACTATTTTCATTTGTTTGAATTAGTAAATACGGAACCTCCCTCATTTTCGTTACAGTCTTTGGTGGTAATTTTCAATATTTCTTGTAATCATGGGTCAAATCCACTAGAATTGGACGGAAATTAGTAATTTTGAAACACAAGAATTATATAGAATGACACCTACCTTTAATCAGTTAACAATCAGTGACCTACGAAGAGAAACGGAAGATACGGTTTCCATAGCCTTTTCCATTCCGGATTCATTAAAAAGTGATTATCAGTTCTTATCTGGCCAATATTTAACATTGCGAGCTACCATAGACGGAAAAGACACGCGTAGATCCTATTCTTTGTGTTCTTCCCCATTCGAAAATGAATGGCGTGTTGCGATTAAACAAGTACAAGATGGTATTTTCTCCACCTTTGCCAATCATACCTTGAAAAAAGGAGATGATCTTCAGGTAATGACACCCATGGGCAATTTCAAATTAGAGACAAAAGCCGCTGCAAAAAAATCATACGTCCTGTTTGCAGCCGGGAGTGGTATCACCCCTATTCTATCGATTATAAAAACTGTTTTACGAGAAGAACCAAATAGCGATGTAACCTTATTTTATGGTAACAAAGGATTTTCAAGTATTATTTTCCGGGAAGAGCTTGAAGCATTAAAAAGTAAGTATTTAAGTAAATTTAGAATCATACATGTTCTATCGCGTGAAAGTTTGGGTAATAAAATTCAAAAAGGTAGAATTGACGGGGAAAAATGTGCTCAACTATACGATGCTTTTTTGAAAAATCAATCCGTTGATGCCGTTTATCTTTGTGGACCAGAAAGCATGATTTTAGATGTACAAAAAACACTTAAATCAAAAGGAGTTTCAGAAGAAAACATTCATTTCGAATTATTTACTACTGAAGGGGGAGCACGCAAAAGTGAGAAATCGGCAATTACTGAACCTTCTTTCGATTCGCGTGTTTCAATCGTGTTAGATGGTGATGTGTATGATTTCAATATGTCATCACAAGGGAAATCAGTGTTGGATGCCGGATATGAAGCAGGAGCAGATTTACCTTTTGCTTGTAAAGGAGGCGTTTGTTGTACATGTAAGGCAAAAATTCTGGAAGGAACCGCCAAAATGGATATTAATTACGCTTTGGATAAGGACGAAGTTGAAAGAGGATATATATTAACATGCCAAGCGCATCCAACTAGTGATCGATTGGTAGTATCATTTGACGATTAATTATGGGATTATTTAGTATATTTAAAAAGAATGCATCAACTCCTTTACACAAAGGATTTCATGCAATTCAAGTAGTTGAAAAACAACAACTGACTCCTGATTCGGTTAAACTTGTATTTGATATCCCCGCTGAACGAAAAAAGGAATTTTCTTTCGTTCCCGGTCAATACATTAATTTGAACGTAACAGTGGAAGGTCAGGAATATAGAAGGTCCTACTCTATTTGTTCTGGCCCTACCGAAAAACTTTCTATTGGGGTGAAAGCCATTGAAAATGGGAAAGTTTCAACATTTCTGGTTCATTCCTTAAAAGAAGGTGATTTACTACATATTTCAAAACCAGAAGGTAATTTTGGATTGAAAGAAACGGATAAAACGATTGTTGCTTTTGCCGCCGGGAGTGGTATTACACCCATTCTTTCCATCGCGAAATCATTGGAAGGATCAAAGAGGGAATTAAAATTATTTTACGGCAATCGAAATTTTAATGAAATTCTTTTCCGTTCAGAATTTGACACTTTGAATCAAACAAATACATCCTTTTATCTCAGTCAAGAAAAACGGGAGGGATTCAAGGAAGGTCGATTAGATGAGGCGAACATACGTGGGGAGATTAAATCAAATTTAGACCTTTTGAAAGCGGATGCATTTTTAATTTGTGGCCCAGAAGAAATGATTCAAACAGTTGATGAAAATTTACGGTTTTTTGGAGTTTCAAAGGAGAAAATCAGGTATGAGCTTTTTACTACGCCAGTATTATTAGCACCATTAGCCGTTGAAAATACACATTCTGATTTTTCAGGAGAAAGCACCGTTAAAATTATTCTAGAAGGAGAAACAGTAGAATTTAATTTACAAACCGAAGGAGACACTATTTTACAAGCCGCAGAGAATGAAGGACTAGACGTACCTTTTTCCTGTCGCGGTGGCGTTTGTTGTTCATGTAAAGCAAAAGTAACTGAAGGTTCTGCCTCCATGAAATTAAATTATTCATTGACAGATGAAGAAGTGAAAAAAGGATACGTTTTAACCTGTCAAGCCCATCCAACGAGTAAAAACGTAACCATTTCATTTGATGCCTAAAACGATTGTTGTTGTTGGAGCAAGCCGAGGTATTGGGTTTGAAATCGTGAAGCAATTTGCGGAAGCTGGACATTCAGTTTTTGCCCTATCTCGAGATCTCTCCAAAATGAATGTTGCTTTTAAGGAGTACAAAACTGTTCATCCCATTGCTTTTGATTTATCCAATTCGGTGAACGATCAGATTCAGGTATTATCCGAAAAAATAGGTGCAATTGACATTCTTATAAATAATGCTGGTTATTTGGTGAATAAACCTTTTGAAACAATTTCCCACATAGATTTTCAGTTATCGTATCAAATAAACGTTATTGGGGTAATGGAAACGGTTCAAGGGTTTTTACCACAATTGAAATCAGCTGCTCATATTGTAAATATTAGTTCAATGGGTGGTTTTCAAGGTTCCATGAAATTTGCAGGATTGAGCGCCTACTCTACTTCCAAAGCAGCATTATGCAGTTTTACAGAGCTATTTTCGGAAGAATATAAAGAAACTCAACTTGCAATGAATTGCTTATGCTTGGGTGCGGTACAAACAGAAATGTTGCAAGAGGCTTTCCCGGGATATAACGCCCCTACCTCACCAGATCAAATGGCAGCATTTATCGTAGATTTCGCACAAAATGGCAATCGCTTTTTCAAAGGGAAAATCTTGCCTGTTTCGTTGAGTACACCTTGATGGAGTAAGATTTTATTTTATCACATACTTTTATTGATTTTTTTATAAAAAAACAAATGGTTTTTAATAATTCCGTTTGATACAAACAAATGGTTTTTATCTTTTTCGTTTGCTTAAAACAAACGGTTTTAATTATTTCCGTTTGTTTTAATCAAACGATTTTGCTATTTTTGTTATTGAATTCCTAATTGAAGAGTCATGGACAAAGATCTTTATCGCTATAATCCTTGGTGGGAAGATGATTTTGAGAAATTAACTATCTTGAAGGAACGAACTGATTTCCGGAAGAGATTACTTCCAAATCTAACCAATAAACAAGTAGTTTTTCTGACTGGATTAAGGCGCATCGGAAAGACAAGCCTTATGAAATTGAGCATTAAACATTTGATTTTTGAGCAAAAACTACCAGCAAAAAATATTCTATATATCAGTTTAGATGATTACTTATTGCAAGGAAAAACGATTTTAGAAATCGTTGAATATTTTCGGGAAATGAATGCCCTGAGCAGTAAGGATCAAATCTATTTGTTCTTGGATGAAATAACGTTTTGTCCAAACTACGAGCAACAACTAAAAAACATGTACGATGCAGGAAATATCAAAGTAATTGCCTCTTCTTCCAGTGCTTCTTTATTAAAATCTCAAAGTGGCTTGCTTACAGGAAGATCTATAACGTTTGAAGTTTTGCCTTTGAATTACGAAGAATTCCTTGATTTTAGAAATATCAAAATTTCAAAATCGGATGCTCATTTACACGAAACTTATTTCAAGGAATATCTCGTAAAAGGCGGGATTCCTGAGTACGTTTTAACGAATGATGATGCCTATATCCGGGAATTAATGGACAATATCATCTACAAAGATATTGCGGCAGTACATGGAATTCGTCATATCAGTGTGTTGAAAGACTATTTTCTCTTACTGATGGAACGGAGTGGAAAAACGTTAAGCATTAATAAAATCGCTAAAATACTTGGCATTTCTACGGAGTCTTCTAAAAGGTATTTTGATTTGTTTTGCGATACATTCATTATTTATCCGGTTTCACGACATGGAAAACTAAACGAACAACTTGTTTCTCCAAAGAAAATTTATTGCTGCGATACTGGAATTAGAAATTATTACACGGGTGAACGAGATTGGGGCGCTATGTTTGAAAACTATGCTTTTTTGAGCTTGAAACAGTTGAATTTGAAATACATCTACGAAAACACAATTGAACTGGATTTTTATTCTGAATCTAAACTGTTGATTGAATGCAAATTCCACAACGAAGAATTATCTAAAAAACAACAAGCTTTGTTCGATAAGGTGGACGCAAAGCAAAAATTTATTGTTCGAAATTATAAAGATGTGGATGTGGTGGTAAAATCGTTTTTAATAGCTTAACATAATTACTAGTAAACAATTGTAAAAACTCATTGAATTCTATTCTAATTAGAATCAGTTTTTTGGATTATGTTTTCTTGGATTGTAAACGCTTTCACTCGAGTTTAACTGACTGAAATCAAAGGTTACTTCAAAAATTTCAGAAAGTGAAACATCAAGTGCAGCTGCAATTTTAGCGTAGGTTAATAATTGTGGATTCGAACGACCATTCTCAATTACAGATAAATTTGAAGACTCCATTCCAATGCGGTAAGCCAAATCACGGAGAGAAAGTTTCTTGGACTTTCGTAATTCTCTTATTTTATCTCCAACCAAACGCAATAAAACTTCATCTGTATTTTTCGCCATGTTGGCAAATTGTCTGAATTTTCACCATTATTAGTTATGTATATACATAACATTTTTATATTTGCACAAACTAATAAAGAATTAATCATGAAAAAACACTTATTTATAGCCTTTGCAGTTGGGCTTTGTATTACTGCTAATACTATTGCACAAGTACCTGGTTACGTTCCCACAACTGGATTGGTTGGTTATTGGCCGTTTAATGGGAATGCCAACGATGAAAGTGGAAATGGGAATAACGGAACTGTGAATGGAGCGACTTTGACTACGGATCGATTTGGAGTAGCGAATAAGGCTTATAGTTTTGATGGCGTGGATGATTTTATTGAAATTTTGCATAGTTTGAGCTTATCCTTTCCTAATTCAAAACAAACGATATCTTTTTGGATTCAGATTCCAAATGCACCAACACCAGTTGTGTTGGAAAGTGTAATGTCTAAATACTCAGGATCAGGAAGTAGTTTAACTGGATTTACAATGCATTTTACAACTAGCCAACTATTCTATAGCATTAAAAATGGCCTAAGTAGCAATGGTTGGGGTGATTGTTTTCTTAATACAAATCAATTAAATCCATTCGGATCATTTAAGCATGTTGCTTTTTCAAACGACAATGATTCTTTGAGATGCTATGTTGATGGAATAAATGTCAATTCCACAGATATTGGAAACAGCATTTTTTTAGGCGGAAATAATAATTCAATGTTCTTTGGAAAAGAAAATATAATGACCTATGCTGGCGGATTAAGTTTTTTTATCGGTAAATTAGACGACATCGGCATCTGGAACCGAGCCCTGTCTGATTGTGAAATCGCAGATTTATACAATGCCCAAATCAATTCTGTTGCAGGTTCAATTTTAACCTCTCCTCAATCTGCGGTAGTGGGTTCAACCGTTACATTATCTTCCTCGACTACTTCTCAAAGTGTTCAATGGCAAAATAACCCCCTCAATAATGGCTGGCAAAATGTTCCGTCTAACGCAACATATAGCGGAGGCAACACAAATACATTAACAGTAACTAATGTACAACTTTCCAATCACAATCAACCTTTCCGACTCATTGCTAATGCAGGAAATTGTTCTGATACATCAAATGTGGCCACCATTCAAATTGCTGATACATGTATAACAAATGTTACAATTTATGACACCCTTCTAACTACCGTAACTGACACGCTCATCATCAACACCACCTTAAGTTTACCAGCGCCAAATAACGAGAATACAATTTTGATTTATCCAAATCCAGCAAGTGACCACATCACCATTGATAATGGGAACTTTGCAGCAATGGCCGGTTATAGTATTAAAATTGAAAATAATGTAGGTCAGCAAGTATTTCAAAGCGCCATCAATCAGGCTCAATTTTATGTGGATTTGAGCACATGGACTGGAAACGGATTGTATTTTGTTCATTTAATAGACGCACAAGGAAATACCGTGACGGTGAGGAAAATCGTGTTACAATAAGCTTATATTTTCTCTTTAAAACTCCGTTTGATTGATTTCTTCGGAGTTTTTTTTGTTTCGAATCGTATTTCCAATCTACTAGTTATATCAATTTTATAGATAACAATTAGATTAAATAGAGGATTTAATTGGTTATTTGTTTGCTTTTGAGTTGAAATTGAATTCCTAAAAAAAGCGAAATTATGCAAAACCTTTCTAAATTTTTACCGAGAAACAAGTTTTGAATTAATTAATGAGGTTAATTATTTCGACTTCTTGATACAGGTCTAGAGAAAGCAAATTTCTCATTAACAACTATGAGGATTATTAGAATAACTCTTGCAGTTCTTTTTTCAAATATTCTACTGTAATTTCGGTTGGTAATTGACCGATTTCACCTACCAATTCAAAAATCTTAGTAGCCAAATCTGTGCTCAATGCCGTTTCATTCATTTGATTACCCGCAATGTTGATGATTTTTATCGTTTCCTCTTTTGAATCGCGTAACATTTTCCACCCTTGGGGGGAAACGAATAATTGTTGGGCTACGTTATGGTCGTATTCCTCCCGAATTGTTTTTAATAATTCCGCTTGCATAGCACGAGCAGGCAATCCTGGATTGTGCAAACGCATGATTAGACTATTCAAATTAATTCGTTCAAGATATAAAACCGCTCGTTGGTATGCTTCTACCCTATTTGGTAAAAAATATTCTTGTCTACTTTTTTTCAATTCAATTTGAAGATTCAACTTTTCCCGATCCGTTTCTCTTTTTAAGAGGTAATACGCAGTTAAAATTACTCCTCCTGAAGAAAGCAAAACAATTAAAGCCGTTACTAAAGCATCCATAGAATTTTGTTTAGGATGCAAAAATACGAATTCAATTGAAAAAATGAGTTCTTACTAAAAACTATGTCAATGGATTACTTGGCGTGTTTCTTTTCTTTAATAAATATCAAACCAACTATTACTGTAACCGCACCAACAATAACTGGATACCACAATCCGGCTAAAGGATCTTTAAATTTCAACACCAAAAGTTCTGCTATTAAAGGAGTTAACCCTCCAAAAATTCCATTTCCGATGTGATACGGTAAGGACAAAGAAGTATATCTGATTTCTGGCGGAAACAATTCAACTAAAAAGGCTGCTATGGGGCCGTAAACCATACATACAAAAATCAATTGAATAAAGATTAAAAATCCTAAATAAGCTAATTTGGAGTTGCTCAATTGGATTTGTTGTTTCAACTCAACAGCATCTTTTCCTTTGGCATGTTGATTCATGCTCATTGTTTCAACTCGTTTACAACCGTTTATATAGGAGGTTCGATTTGTAACTTCAATGAATCCAGAATCTTTCTTCACGTTTGACGTTGGTTGCACATGATAATGCTCAGGATTTTGTTCCCATTCTTTCCAATCGGCTAACGCGCTCATTTGTTTATAGATCGGAAAATAGCAGCACACGGCTAATGCCATGCCAGACAACATTACTTTTTTACGACCAATTTTATCCGATAATTTGGCAAAGACTATAAAAAAGGGAGTAGCTAAAAGTAAAACGGGAATTAATAAAAACTGAATTTGGTCTTCTTGAATATGCAACGTTTTGATACTGAAATTCATTGCATAAAATTGACCCGTATACCAAATAACACCTTGTCCGGCAGCAGCACCAAATAAAGCAATTAGCACCAATTTCAAATTACGCCATTTGGTAAAACTCTCTTTTAATGGATTTTTAGAAATTGCCCCTGCCTTTTTCATTTCTTGAAATATCGGTGATTCCTCCATTTTGGTTCGAATAATATAGGATACAACTACCAAAATAAGAGAAACTAAAAAGGGCAAACGCCAGCCCCATGATTCAAATTCTCCTTCAGGAAGAAGGGATTTACAAAGCAGAATAACGGCAAGAGATAATAATAAACCAAAGGTAGCAGTAGTTTGAATGAAACTTGTGAAATACCCTTTTTTTCCTTCAGGTGCATGTTCAGCAACATAAATAGCTGCCCCACCATATTCACCTCCTAAGGCCAAGCCTTGAACGGCTCTGAGTAAAAAGACTATTATTGGAGCAAAAACACCAATGGTTTCATAAGAAGGAATTAAGCCTATAGCAAAAGTAGAAAAGCCCATTAATACCAAGGTGAGTAGAAAGGTATATTTTCTACCCATTAAATCGCCTAATCGTCCAAAAACCAGTGCTCCAAAAGGCCGAATAACAAAGCCAACACCAAAGGCTGCCAAGGTAGCAAGAAATGCAGCAGTAGGGTTTTCTTTTGGGAAAAACTGGGTTGAAATTATAGGTGCTAAACTTCCGAAAATATAGAAATCATACCATTCAATCACTGTGCCTAGCGAAGAAGCAGTAATTATTTTACGTATTGTCTTATTGATTGTCATATTGCTTTTTGTTTTCTAAACTTAGTGATTTTTTTTAACCCACCGCTTGACTCATTTTTTCTATCTTTGAAAAAGTTAAACTACCTATACAAAAAAGGATTTTGAATGAAAGTTAGATCAATTAATACGGTTATTATTCTTGCCATTATTTCAATGTTGAGCATTTTAGTAATCCAAATAAGCTGGATACGTAAAACGCAGTCCATGCAACAAGAAAATCTTGCCATACAAAAGAAACAAGAGGAATTAAACAAAGATCATTTCACCAATCAAACGTTATCCTCACTTCAAAATGTGCGCAGAATCATCTCCAAACAAACCGCGGATAGCACGGATCAATATGGTGCTGTACAACAAATTCAAGACAATTATTTTTTGGTGGAAATCAGTGAGGAACTACAATTATTTTATTTAGAAACTATTTTAAAACGAGAGTTCTATCACAACAAAATTAACCATGATTTTCAAGTGGGTATGTATGATTGTTTTTCAGAAAAAATGGTTTACAGTAACCTGATTTTATACAAAAATCAAGGAGCGTTTCAAAATGCACCAGCGTCTGTAAAAGTGGTTTCTCCGGCTTTAACTAAGAAAATGGATGGGCATTATTTCACGATTTATTTTCCTAATACCGAATTTAAACCAATAGTTTTAGCCTCAAGTACTTTTTCTCCCTGGACTTATGTAGTGGTTATTGCCTTGTTAATTTTAGTTTTTTTCTTATTTACGATAAATGTGATTATGAAACAAAAAAGACTATCTGAAATAAAAAATGACTTCATCAACAACATGACCCATGAATTAAAAACCCCCATTTCAACCATCGGACTGTCTGCAGAAATGCTTATGCGACCAGGTAGTATTGAGGACCCAAGTAAAATTCAACGGTATGCCGCAATTATATACAAGGAAAACAAACGATTAGAAAATCAAGTAGAAAAAGTACTCAATGTTGCCAAGCTTGATAAGGAACAAATCATATTAAAAAGAGAAACAATTGACATTCATGAAATATTGAAAGATATTAAAGAAAATTATGAATTTAGCCAAGAATTTAGAGGAGGTAAAATTCAAATTCAACACCAAGTAGAAAAAGGCGAAATAACCGGTGATTTAGTTCATATCACCAATGTTTTATACAACCTAATTGACAATGCCTCCAAATATTGCGAAAAGGAACCCTTGATCATCATTACAACCAAATCCGACAAAAAATACTTCCGAATTGACATTCAGGATAATGGAATTGGAATACAAAAGGAGAATATCCCACATCTATTTGAAAAATTTTATCGCGTTCCAACCGGAAATCTTCATGATGTTAAAGGATTTGGATTAGGGCTTTACTACGTTAAATTAATCATGGAAGCACACCAAGGAAAAATTGAAGTTCAAAGTACACTATCGCAAGGAACAACTTTCACCTGCTTTTTCCCTCTTTAAAAATTGGTGAAATTTTCACTTTCGCCATTCATTTTATTCGACAAATGTTAATATCTCTTGATAAATGAAATAAAAGTTGAACATCGAGTAAAATTCAAGTAATTACATTTGTATAAAATCAGAAAAATGAAAGTTTACAATAACATATTGGAAACCATTGGAAATACTCCATTAGTTAGATTAAATAAAGTGACAGCCGGAATAAATGCTACTGTTTTAGCCAAAGTGGAAACTACAAATCCGGGCAACTCGGTAAAAGACCGCATGGCCGTAAAAATGATAGAAGATGCTGAAAAATCAGGTATATTAAAACCAGGTGGCACAGTAATCGAAGGTACCTCTGGAAATACAGGAATGGGATTAGCTTTAGCTTGTATTATCAAAGGATATAAATTGATTTGTGTACTAAATGACAAACAGTCTAAAGAAAAAATGGATATTCTTCGTGCTGTTGGTGCAGAGGTTGTAGTTTGTCCAACTGCTGTAGAGCCTTCTGATCCACGTTCATATTATTCTGTATCACGAAGACTTGCAACAGAAATCCCCAATTCGTGGTATGTAAATCAATATGACAATCTATCAAATAGAGAAGCTCATTATGAATCTACTGGTCCAGAAATATGGGAACAAACGGAAGGAAAAATTACTCATTTTGTGGTAGGCGTTGGAACTGGAGGTACTATTTCTGGGGTTGGAAAATATTTGAAAGAAAAAAATCCTAATATCAAAATTTGGGGAATTGATACGTATGGCTCCGTATTTAAAAAATACAAAGAGACAGGTATTTTTGATGAGAATGAAATCTATCCATATATCACAGAGGGAATTGGTGAAGATATTTTACCTGCCAATGTAGATTTTGATACCATCGATTTATTTGAAAAAGTTACGGATAAAGATGCCGCTGTTTATACGCGTAAATTAGCCCGTGAAGAAGGGATTTTCGTGGGGAATTCGGCAGGATCAGCAATCAAAGGATTAATTCAATTAAAAGATAAATTATCACCCGAAGATGTAGTAGTAGTCCTATTCCATGACCATGGAAGCCGATATATTGGAAAAATATTCAATGACGAATGGATGAGAGAAAGAGGTTTTCTGGAAGAAGAAATATTAACTGCCTCAGATATCGTTTCTAAACACATTGACACTCCGTTAGTAACTGTTTTTGCGGAGGAATTGGTTTCTCATGCTATCGCAAAAATGAGAAAATTTGGTATTTCTCAAATTCCGGTTTTAAAAGATGGTCGATTTGTAGGTTCTATTGATGATTTGCATGTTTATCAAGCTTTAGTCGATCAACCAGAGCTTCGTGACGCCCCTATTTCATCAATTATGCACGAACCATTTCCAGTAGTTCAAGAAAACACTTCAGTAGACGATCTATGTAAATTAATAACCAAAAACTCACCCGCTGTAATAGTCGAACTTACTAATGGCAAACACCACATTGTTACTCGACACGATGTAATTCAAGCGATGTCATAATGAAAACAACCATCTTCGTCGATCAATTGGGGCGAAGTTGCCACGTACCTTTTCAGCCCAAAAGAATAATTTCATTGGTTCCATCTCAAACGGAACTCTTATTCTATTTTGGTTTGAACGAGGAAGTGGTTGGTATTACAAAATTCTGTATTCATCCTTCTCGTTGGTATCGCGAAAAAGTGCGTATTGGTGGTACAAAACAAGTTGATTTTGATAAAATTAGCGCCCTCAAACCTGATTTGATAATTGGAAACAAGGAGGAAAACACCAAAGAAGATATCGAAAAACTGGAACAAAATTATCCAGTTTGGATGAGCGATATAAATTCCTATGATGACGCATTGTGGATGATTAAAAATTTAGGTTCAATCCTGAATAGAACAGAACAAGCAGCAGAACTTGTTTCAACCATTGTTACTAATTTCTCTTCACTACCTCAACAATTCAGAAATAAAAAAGTAGTGTATTTGATTTGGAATGATCCCTTGATTGCAGTTGGAAAAAACACCTATATTGATTCCATTCTTGACAAACTTGGCCTTGAAAATGCTGTTAAAACATCAAGATATCCACTCATAGAAAAGGAAAAGAGTTTAGAAACGGATATTGTCTTTCTTAGCTCTGAACCGTATCCTTTTAAACAAGAACACATAAAGCAATTAAGCCTGCAATTTCCTACTGCAAAAATACGATTAGTGGATGGAGAAATGTTTTCATGGTATGGATCAAGAATGAAAGATGCACCTACCTATTTCCAAGAAATTATAACTGAGCTAAGCCTCCCATGACTTAAGCAAAAGAATGATCTCATCCAAAAAATTATGAGCTGGTTTCATTTCAATTTTAAATACAAGATGCTGTTTTTTTCCATCTTTATCTTGCATTGATTGCAATGAAACTCCTTTTGTTTTCTCAATAAACTGAGTAATTGCAGCTGACTTCGAATTCAATAATAATAGCATTCGAAGCATGGGAGCATTATCAAATTGAATTAATTTGTTTAAATCACCTTGTATATTCCCTAGTTTTTCAGTTGTCGAATAATTCATTTTTTTTTCAGGAACAGTTGAAAGCGAGTATGTATACGCATCAATTTCTTTCCCTGTTACCATTAATTCACCAAATTGAATGTTGCATCCGTTGTCATTGAATGTTGCCAAGTTATTTTCTTGAATAAAACGAGGAATAGCATTAGATTGATCCGTATTTACCAAAAGTTGAAATTGAGGAAAATAGGGAGGTTTAATCCCAAAATAGTTTAATGAAACCGATTCAATGGAAGGATATGACCCAAAATCAACAAATTTATTTAATTGACTACTAATTAATCCCATAGTGCTTTGGGGAAGGATTGTCGATAAATGAAATCCATCAGGCTGGAGGAATTTTCTGATTTTTCGTGTAGGATTAAGATAGTTCAACTCACTTTCAACAACAAAATCATTTCCTTTCAGATAGACAATTCCTGACAATTTAAGTTTTGAGGACTGAAATGCAATTGATTCTTTTTTAGAAACTAAAGCATTCCAATTAGTTGATTTTCTAGATTCAATTTGTCTTTTGACATCCAAAAAGCTTTCTTTGCTGCAACCAGAAACCAGAAATCCTTTATCATTAAATTCAAATGCATGCTGATAAGGTTCATTTGTTGATTTCCCAACAAAACCTCCTTTCTTATTTATTGAAAAAATCGTAACAGTTGCCCATTCTTTTTGAGACTTCAATAAAAACAAATAAACAGGGTAAGTCCAGTCAACGGATGAAAAATGAAAGGTTGAAGGCAATTGCATGGCCGTTTTTTCAGCGGTGAAAAGCGGCGACTTACCTGAAATTAAAATACGCTTTACGAAATCTTTTCCCAATTGTTTTGCGTCTAATCTCATAACAAGATCAGCCTCGGAAGGAATAAAATTAAGAGATGAATAATCCTTTTTTACTTGAGAAAATTCAATTACGGAAACAATTGAAAAGGATAAGGCAAATACAAGGAGGGATAAACCAATTAAAGAAAAAAAAGAGTTCAATTTCATTTACATATTTCAAAAAAAAACCGTTCAAATGAACGGCTTCAGTAAGTTAATCACAATTTCCATATCTTTCTCTGAAATCCTCGTATTTATCTTGTTCTTCCAACAAAGAAGGAACAGCAATAACTGCCCTCTTTAATATATCACACGGACTGGTGGCTTGTTTCTTTGTTTCATAATATTTAATAAGTTCTACCACACTTTGTGCAAAAAATAATTTATCCGTTTCTGAGAACACAGCTGAGTCACCCAATTGAGCCAATTGCAAATCAGCATCCTTTAACGCTAATTTGGCATTTGCTTGATCGTTCAATCGATACAAACACGCAATTTGGAAATACTTAACACTAATTGGATTCTTTGTGATCTTCACATATTTTGCCAGTGCACTATTGATTTTTGTATAATCGATTTTATCAGATTCTTTTTCTAATTGCTCTCCTAACACCTCGACAAAGTACTTATTTTGAAACTCAAAAATGAATTCTGCAAATTTTGAATGATCCAAGAAACCATTTTTATCATTTTTCAAGGCTTTAGAAAGGGCTGCTGTTGCATCTTGAAATGCCGTTTTATAGGGTGCATATTTCCCAACCGAAAAATCTAGGTTTTCACCATAAATGGCGTACAATCCTCTTGCTAACCAAATATAAGCGAATGGGTCTTTTGAGTACTTTTCACTTTCAGTTAACTTGGCTGCTTTTTTAACCAATTTAATATAACTATCAACGGTTGCTTCAGCATAAAGTTGATTTAACTCACTATACTCCCCTTTTTCAGTTACAAGAAAATAACTTTTCTTGTCGCACTTAATGGTTTCTTTAATTATTTCTACTTTTTCCTTTCCATTTTCTTTTTTCGTTACCTTTTTCTCAAATTTCGCAGATAATGAAATATTAGCCGGTCCAATTTTTTTAAAGTATACTTTTATCACTTCATCTGTTGGTAATGAACCTTTTACAAATTTCCAGTCCTTCCCTTCTTCCCCACCAATTCGCCACTTTAACGTTCCATCAATAATACCTGATGCAATAGCCGTTAGCTGCACGGTGTCATCAACATTAATTAATCTTTCATCCGTGTCAAAGCTAATTTTTGCGACTTGTGAGAAACTCACTGAAGTAAACAAAATACAAGAGAACAATACTAGGTTTTTCATATAATTCATTTAAAAAAACGATGCTTTTTCAATAATAATGCCGAAGTTAAAAAAAAAATAGCAACTGGCTTTCAGAAGCAAACAGTAAATGCCAACAATTATGTGTGTATTACATTTTAAATTCTTGTCGCTGAGCTAGTGACCTCCCTAGTGTTAGCTCATCCGCGTATTGTAATTCTGTACCAACTGCGACCCCGCGAGAAAGTGTTGAAATAAAGACCTGGAAACCAGCTATTTTTTTGTATAAATAAAAATTTGTCGTGTCGCCTTCCATCGTTGGACTCAATGCAAAAATCACTTCTTGAATAGATCCTTCTTTGATGCGCTCCACCAAGGAATCAATATATAAATCAGAAGGACCAATCCCATCCATAGGCGAAATTATTCCTCCTAACACATGATAAAGTCCTTTAAAACTCTGGGTTGTCTCAATAGCCATCACATCTCGAATATCCTCTACCACACAAATAATCGAATTGTCACGGGATGGATTTGAACAAATTGCACATCTAGGGGTATCGGAAATATTATTACAAATTTCACACTCCTTCGTGTTTTGTTTTAATTCTATTATGGACAGAGAGAAAGCTTCAATTTCGGATTTATCTCTTTTTAATAATTGCAAAGCCATGCGCAAGGCAGTTCGCTTACCGATGCCAGGTAAAGAAGACAACTGCTCTACCGCTCTATCCAAAAACTTGGAAGGAAGACTCATTACCTCTCTATTTTCGCTGCAAGTAAGTAAATTACCGCCATACGGATTGCCACTCCATTTTCTACTTGATTTAGAATAATACTTTGAGTAGAATCAGCTACATCACTTGAAATTTCAACACCTCGGTTTATAGGTCCCGGGTGCATTACCACAATTTTTTTGTTCAATGAATCTAATATCTCTTTGGTTAATCCAAAAAGCATGGTGTATTCCCGCAAACTTGGGAAAAAGCGTATATCTTGTCGTTCAAGTTGAATGCGTAACATATTAGCTACATCGCACCATTCAAGAGCTTCACGTAAATTATGTGAAACCTGAACACCCAGTTCATGAATATACTTTGGAATTAAAGTCGTTGGGCCACAAACCATTACTTCAGCACCTAACTTTTGAAGACAATAAATATTAGACAATGCAACACGTGAATGTAAAATATCGCCTACAATCACAACTTTCTTACCTTCTACTGTTCCGAATTGCTCTCTTATTGAAAAAGCATCTAATAAGGCTTGAGTAGGATGCTCATGTGTACCATCACCGGCATTAATTACTTTGGCCTTTATTTTTTTTGATAAATACAAGGCTGCTCCGGGATTTGGGTGACGCATCACAACCATATCTACCTTCATGGATAAAATATTATTCACTGTATCCAAAAGGGTTTCTCCTTTTTTTACAGAACTCCCTGAAGCGCTAAAATTCACTACATCTGCTGACAATCTTTTTTCAGCCAATTCAAAAGAAAGCTTTGTGCGCGTTGAATTTTCAAAAAATAAATTAGCCACTGTAATATCCCTCAATGACGGAACCTTTTTTATAGGTCTATTTATCACTTGTTTAAAACTATCAGCTGTTTTAAATATCAAATTGATATCCTCCATTGTGAGGTCTCTGATTCCGGTTAAATGGTCAACACTGAGATTATTCATTCGATTCATTTGGCGTAAAAAGAAAAACTTGGTCCGCTCCTTCTGTTGCTTTCCATTCTACTGATACTTTTTCAGAGATCAAGGTATCCACTGTATATCCAACATAATCTGCTTGAATTGGCAAATCACGTTGAAATCTACGATCAATTAAAGTTAACAACTCCACTTTATTAGGCCTTCCGAATGCCATAAGTGCGTCCAATCCGGAACGAATCGTTCTACCTGTATGTAATACATCATCAATTAACACTACATTTTTGCTTTCAATAACGAAATCAATGTTTGTTACACTGGGTATCAAAGGGCGTTCTCTTCTTCGGAAATCATCTCTGTAAAAAGTAATATCCAAATTACCACAAACTACAGCGTGTTGCAGGATTAATTCTAACTGATCTTTTAATCGCGACAACACATGAATTCCCCTTGGTTGTAAACCAATAAGAACAGTATTCTGAAAGTCGTTGTGCGTTTCTATTAATTGATAACAAAGCCTCCTGATAGTCAAATCCACTTGCGTTTCATTCAGAATAACTTGTTTTTCCATTAAGACAAAATTACACTTTTTTTTAATTGTAAATAGGGTCAAACAGGAAAAATATTATGCCATTTTGACATGTAAAAGCAAATAAAGCATGACGTTTTTACATATTTTACAGGTATTATAACGCTGGTTTATTATTTGTAAATCCAATTTCGAACAAAAAACTTATCATATGGACTTCTCAAAATTCACAAGCAAATCACAAGAAGCGATTCAACAAGCACAACAAATAGCTGATAACCAACAACATCCAGCTATTGAAAACGCCCATATTTTACAAGGTATTTTTCTCATTGACAAAGATGTTACGCCCTACCTACTTGGCAAATTAAATGTTAATACTAAAATAATGGAGGCCGCCTTAGCTAAAATCACACAATCATTTCCTACCGTATCGGGCGGTCAGTTGTATCTATCACAATCAGCTAATACTGTTTTAACCAAGGCAATAAAAGAAGCCTCCGAATGGGGTGATGAATACGTTTCTATTGAAATGATTTTATTAAGCATGGTTGACTCACAAGATATTGTAGGCACACTATTTAAAGATAATAATGTAAAAAAGAACGAATTAAAACAAGCAATCATGGATTTAAGAAAAGGACAAAAAGTTACTTCATCCAATCAAGAAGGCACCTATCAATCGCTTGAGAAATTTGCTAAAAATCTGAATGAATTAGCAAAATCAGGTAAACTTGACCCTGTAATTGGGAGAGATGATGAGATAAGAAGAGTATTACAAATATTAACTAGAAGAACAAAGAATAACCCCATTTTAATTGGAGAACCGGGTGTGGGTAAAACAGCAATTGCAGAAGGTCTTGCACACCGTATTATAAGTGGTGATGTGCCCGAAAACTTAAAAAACAAGATTGTTTATTCATTGGACATGGGTTCACTTATTGCGGGCGCAAAATATAAAGGTGAATTTGAAGAAAGACTAAAATCAGTTGTTAAGGAAGTTATTGATGCCGAAGGTGAAATCATTTTGTTTATAGATGAAATCCACACATTAGTTGGTGCTGGTGGCGGTGGAGAGGGCGCAATGGATGCCGCAAACATTCTAAAACCTGCTTTGGCGCGGGGTGAACTAAGAGCAGTTGGTGCAACCACATTAAATGAATATCAAAAGTACTTTGAAAAAGACAAGGCACTCGTACGAAGATTTCAACCAGTTTTGGTAGATGAACCAAGTGCAGAGGATGCTATTTCAATTTTACGAGGAATCAAAGAAAAATACGAAAACCACCATAAAGTACTGATTAAAGATGCCGCAATTATTGCGGCTGTAGAATTATCCCAGCGGTATATAACTGAAAGACATTTACCAGATAAGGCAATCGATTTAATTGATGAAGCAGCGTCAAAACTTCGAATGGAAATTAATTCCAAACCAGAAGAACTAGATGAATTAGACAGAAAAATACTTCAATTAGAGATTGAAAGAGAAGCGCTTAAACGAGAAAATGATAACAAGAAATTAGAAAACGTTGAAAAAGAACTAGCTAATTTCAGTGAAAAAAGAGATGCTTTTAGTGCTAAATGGCAAGCAGAAAGAGATGTGGTTGATTCTATTCAAAAAACGAAAGAAGATATTGAAAATTTCAAGTTTGAAGCAGATCAAGCGGAACGATTAGGTGATTATGGAAAAGTAGCTGAAATTAGATACGGTAGAATTAAAGAAGCTGAATTGTTGCTCGAACAATCCAAAGCAAAATTAACAGAGATGCAAGTTCATTCCAAAATGATTAAAGAAGAAGTGGACGCCGAGGAAATAGCTGAAGTAATCTCTAAATGGACCGGAATTCCTGTTCATAAAATGATAGAAAGTGAGGTTTCAAAACTCCTTCGACTAGAGGATGAGTTGGAAAAAAGAGTGGTTGGGCAAGAAGAAGCTATTGAGGCACTTTCTGATGCGGTAAGGCGTTCGCGAGCTGGATTACAAGATTCTAGAAAACCAATTGGTTCATTCATTTTCCTAGGTACCACAGGAGTAGGAAAAACAGAATTAGCTAAAGCATTGGCAGAATTTCTTTTTAATGATGAAAATGCACTCACCCGCATCGACATGAGTGAATATCAAGAAAAACACGCTGTGAGTCGATTGGTAGGAGCTCCTCCGGGATATATTGGATATGAAGAAGGTGGACAGTTAACCGAAGCAGTGAGAAGAAGACCTTATTCAATCCTTTTATTGGACGAAATTGAAAAAGCACATCCTGACGTATTTAATGTGCTACTTCAGGTCTTAGATGATGGGAGATTAACGGACAACAAAGGAAGAACGGTGAATTTCAAAAACACAATCATCATCATGACTTCCAATTTGGGATCTACTATTATTCATGAACGTTTTGAAAATGCCGCAGGAGAAGATCTAGAGAAAACAAGAGAGAAAACAAAATTTGAGGTAATGGAACTTCTGCGACAAACGATACGTCCAGAATTTTTAAATCGAGTGGATGAACTCATCATGTTTATGCCATTAACAAAGGAAAATGTTCGTCAAATTGTAGATATACAATTAACAAACCTAAAATCGCTTTTAAAAACTAAAGACATAAAATTGTTCGTTACGCCAGATGCATTTGATTGGTTATCCGAAGCAGGGTATGATCCATTTTTTGGTGCTAGGCCTGTCAAAAGGATTATTCAAAAGCACGTATTGAACGAATTATCCAAAGCGCTTTTGGCTGGGAAAGTGGATACGACACAAAATGTTGTGATGGATATTTTTGACGGTAAAATTGTATTCAGAAAACCAGTTTTAGCCACGGAAGAGGTGTAAATTTGAGTATCTGCACAAAGAAATAAACATCTTTGTGCAGATCTCTTCAATCGTATAAATCTTTAGTTTCCAACAATTTCAAGAAGAATTTAACAAATTTAATTTTCTAAAAACAATTTATTTATCTTTATAACAGAAGATTTTTTTTGTTATAAAAATGAACATAGAACAACTTGACAATGCGAATATTGATTTACTTTTATTAAGTACATCAAATCCAAAACACGCATTTCAAGAATCAAAATTAATTTTAGAACAAGCTAAATCAATTCACTATGAAAAAGGAATTGCTGAGGCCTTAAGAAATTTGGCTTTTTCTTCTCAAGCACTTGGTTTTTTACAAGAAGGGTTTGAATTTGCAAAAGATGCAATTGTATATTTTGAAAAAATAGATGATAAAAAGAACTTAGCCCATGTTTATAATACCTTAGGGTTTATTTACGATCATTTAAATGAACAGGAAAATAGGCTTATTGCGAATCTCAAAAGCAAAGCATTTTCCTTTGAAATCAGCGATTCGGAAGGTTTGATTCGTTCATTGAATAATACCGGAGACAATTACATACAATTAGCTAATTACGAAGATGCCTTACGCTCATTTGAGGAGTGTTTAACTTTAATTCAACCTACGAACTATTTTATGTTCGCCGTTGTCTATTGTAATATCGGCGAGGTAAATTTTTTAAAAAAGCAAAATAAAAAAGCGATTGACAATTTTGAGCGTAGTTTAGATTATGCTAGGAAAATCAAATCTTATGCCATCGAGGCTACTGCTTTGTTATTAATTTCTAAGGTACATGTAGCAAATGATAAAAACCAAGAAGCATTAAATTCACTGAAAGCGGCTATTCAATTATTTGACAATGCTAAAAAAGAACAAGGCGATTTAATTTTTCTAACTGACGATGACCAAGAAAATGCACTATTAAAATCATCTATCAATATTGAAGTTGAAATTTACCAATTATATGCTGAAATATCAGAAAAAATAGGTGATTTCACATCCGCCTTATGGTCGATTAAAAAGTCGAAAACGCTAGAGAAAATTATTCTTACTGATAAACATACAAAGGAATTTGAAACGATTCACTTGAGGTATGAAATCACTCAGCTTGAAAAACTGGTTGCCGAACGCACCTCTGAATTGGAAAAAACGTTTCGCGAACTTCAATCCAAAGAAAACAACAATCGATTAATCATTGAAAATGCAATTGATGCCGTAGTAATTTTTGATGAATCAGGTAAAATAATTCAACACAATAAAATAACAAATGATTTCTTTTCTAAACCGGGAGAATTAACTAATTACAATATATCCGATTTACTGGTATTTGAAGATGGTTCCAACTTAAGTGAAATTTTAAAGAAGTTATTTACTGAACAAACTGAAGAATTTGAATCGTTCAAATTTGAAATGCGCGACTTACAAAAAATAGATTTTTTTAGAGTTGCTTTTATTCGAACAAAAAATGACTATGGATTTCAAGGCATTGCGTTTATTGGAAATATAAGTTATTGGAAAAAAGCAGAGAAAAAACGGTTGAATGACCTTGAAATTGAAACGCGGATCAATCATTTCTCTCAATTCATTTTATCCAAAAACGACTACCGAGAGATGTTGTTTGAATTAGTACGAATGTGCATTGAGGAACTTAAATTTTATAACACATCCATTTATTTGAAAGAGAATAAAAGTGAGGAGTTAATTCAAATCGTTAGTCAACAATCAGATACTTATTCTAAACTTGATTTACTAAGTAACTTAAAAAATACAAATTACTTTTTAACTTCAAATTCTGCAGAATTCATCTCATCAAAAGAAATAAAATCTCAACTATCCATTCCTCTTAAAATTGCAGATGAACTAGTTGGAGTAATAAACTGTGGACATTATGAAGAAGATTTTTTTAATAAAAGCCATATTCGTTTTTTAATGACCATCGCTCCCCTTTTGGCAAATAGAGTTGATAAACTGAAAGAACAAATTCAAAAGGAATTACTGCAAAAAGAGTTGTTTGAAATAAATCAAAAACTTGAAAAAGAGGTTAATATTCAAACCAAAAAAATCACTGAATTAACCCACAAATATTTAGAACACGAAAAACTATCATTACTTGCTGAATTAGCTTCTTCCATTTCACATGAATTAAATACTCCTTTTGGTATTATAAAAAATGGTGCGATTGAAGTAAATAATTCAATAATCAATCTTGTACAAAGTATAGAAAATGGAACTTACTCCATCGAAACTTTGAATTTTGTAATTGATGTAGCACAAAAGAAATCTGCTATTCCATTTGCTTCCGGAAGACAAAAAAGAAGAGATTTAGTTGATTTTTCCGATTTGTTATTTTCTAAGAATATTGAATCAGTAAATCTTCAGGAGGTAGCTCAAGCTTTTGTGGATGCCAAATTCAACCTGAATGATGTTTCCGAAATTGATTACATTCTAAAAAAGGATAATAATCTAGAAATTTTACACCTTATTTATTTTGTCCAAAAAACACTTTCGTTATCGAAAACGATTATTGAAACAAGCAATAGCGCTTCATTAATTGTAAAAGAATTAACCAATATAGCAAAAGGTTCAAAAACGCAAGAAATCAGTGAAGTAAACTTAAAAGATACTATTCAATCTGTTCTTTCAGTTTATAAGTATCATTTTGACACGATTACAATTAATATCGAACTTGCAGATAATCTCGATTTATTAGGAAATGAAATCAATCTTTTCCAATTATGGAAAAATGCTTTTTTACTAGCTTCTTATTGTTTTGATTCGAGCGAATCTGAAAAGTACATTCATATAAGCAATAGTCAAAATGAATCTTCAATGATAGTAGAATTTAGTTTTAATGGTGAACAAATAAATCAAGAATTAATTTCAAATTTACTAGACGTCACACCAATTATTGATAATTCCAATAAAAATATACTAGGAAAATTAAGTTTGATAAAGAAAATCATAACTGAGCACAAAGGTAAATTCCATATTGAATCAACGGAAGATCACACCACATTAATTATTGAATTGCCTAGATTATTAAGAAGATAACCTCTCTTTAATCAGAATTCTCATTGAACCCTACTGTATACAGATTAGCGTATCATAACTTGGAGAAAATCCTGCCCAAATACCCAATGCTCCACCACTAATATTAGAAGGTACATTCACCGGAGTAGCAAAAGGATTACCCGAAGAGTATATTTGATTATACTTTTTCTCAAAAAACTGAAATTCTGACTTTCCTAATTTTGATAATTTCATTACAATGGTATCTCCCAAATGATAATAGCCTTTATATTGATCAGGTATATTTGGATCGTTGAAACTCATGGGATTTTCGTATGCAAATTCAAATGTTAAACCATTGAAGAAACGATCGTTAAAAAAGGGACCAAACGGTTTCGTAAATCCAAAATCAGAGATTCGTTTCACTTCCCATTTATATGAATCTCCAGCTTGCGGAGCATCTGTCAATTTCATCCAAGCAAAACCATGCTCTGTAAAACCCGGTTCTGGTTTCCAATAGGATTCATCCAACGATGTGGGTGCAAGGATGGTTGTTTGAGATGTATATTCTTTTCCTTCGTGAACAACTTTCAATGAATATGTTTTACCTACCTCCCCGATTATTTGATCAGAAATATACGCACATAAATGCAAATTAACGAGCTGGTTAACAGGAATGCCGAAAAATGCTGCCGCAATTTCCTCTGTTCCGGGAGGTAAATTATCTGAACATATTTCTAATAAAGTATCTGTTATTGTCCCATCCGATACAATAACCGTTGCTCCGGAAATAAATCCATTGATATAGGCATCAAGATTTGTAGGAGAATAAATATCATTGGTTGAGGACAATAATACAATGGCAGGCGAACCTGTTTCAATATTACCATCTACCACTAATTGTTTTTTATATCCTGGAATATCGATTTTCACTTCTTTGGTACAAGAAAATAAAATGAGAAAGGATATCAAAAAAATACTAAATGTGCTTATCTGTTTCATACTCCTCACAATTAAAATTCAAAATTCCATGTTACACTAGGAATAACTGGAAAAAGTGTAACTTGTTTGACTGTCAACTTAAAATCACCTGATAAGAAATCTCCATCATTATCCACAAACAAAAAGAATGGATTAGCTCTGTTATAAACATTGTACAAGGAGAAAGCCCAATTATGTCTGAAACGTTTTTTCACTTCTATTTTTGCTCCAGTTACAGCATCGGTTTTCGTTTTTGTTGGTTTATCATACCAAGTAGCCGAAACATCTAAGCGATGATAAGGTGCCATTCGAGTTGAATTTCTTGCACCATAATTAAATAGTAAATTTTGCTCTTGTACATACCATGAAGTTGGCAGAGTAAGTGTATTACCAGTTGCATAAATAAAAGCTGCGCCAAAAGTCCATCTTTCATTTAGTTTGTAGGTAGCTACTACACTCAAATCATGTCTTCTATCATATTTTGCTGGGTACGGATTCCCTTCATTAAGATCAGCGAATTTTCGCTCAGTTTTAGACCAGGTGTACCCAACCCAACCCGTTAACTTTCCGAATGATCGTTTAATAAAAAGCTCAACGCCATAAGACCAGCCTTTTCCAAAAACCAATAAATTATCCGTGTTATCATTTACATTATCTCCTGGTAAAGCACCTTCCTTATATTCAATCAGGTTATTCATTCCTTTGTAATATGCCTCGATTGAAGTTTCCCATTTGTCGTCATCAAAGTTTTTAAAATAACCCAATGAAGTTTGCCAACCGCTTTGTGGTTTTGCTTTATCTGTTGTAGGGTACCAAATGTCTGTTGGTAAAGAAACAGCACTTAAAGAAGTTAGATGAACGTATTGGTAATTAAAGGAATAACCACCTTTGATTGAACTTTTATCTGGCAGCATCCAACGAAATGAAAATCGAGGTTCGAAACCACCATAAAATTTAATTAAATCTCCTTTTCCATATTGAATGGAGGTATCAGGTGTACCAATATCTCCTTTTATGTAACGAGTAAAAGGACCAACTTGTTGATACATACTATAGCGCAAGCCTGCATTGAATTTCCAAGCATCATTTAAGTCAAATTCATCAGTAATATAAACAGCAGATTCGTGGGAATACAATTTTTGAGCTAATCCTGTATCAAAAACAATACTATCTGTCTCCGCGGAAACACTCGTTGGGGTGAAGGTATGAAAAATATAATCTGCTCCCCATTTCAATTTGTGTTTGGTATTTGGATAATAAGAAAAGTCTACTTTGGCACCAATATCTCTTACACCCGAGTTTAGTGAAAATCTAAATTGGTCTTGATTTGATCCAAATTGAAACATATAATCTGTGAATGTACCTGTAACATTCATAAATAATTTTGGATTAAACAAGTGATTCCAACGGAAAGCTGCAATACCATTACCCCAAGGCATTTTCACGTTAAAATTGGCATCTTTATCCCCAAAAGAAAATACGTCTTTTCCGTAATAACCACTCAAGAAAACTCTATCTTTCTTCGTTATTTTATAATTCAATTTTAGATTAAAATCATAAAAGAAATAACTTGTTCCCGCAAAAGGAGATGTATCCGGAATAGCTGCCTTCATAATTACATCTATATAGGTTCTTCTTCCTGAAATAATAAAGGATCCCTTATCTTTTTTCAATGGGCCTTCAACGGTAATTCGAGAAGAAATTGCTCCAATTCCTCCTTTCACCTTGAATTCTTTATTGTTTCCCTCATTCATATTCACCTCCAAAACAGATGACATTCTGCCGCCGTAATTGGCAGGCATTCCTCCTTTGATTAAATTAACCCCTTTTACTGCATCCGCATTAAACACGGAGAAAAAGCCAAACAAATGAGCTGCATTGTAAACAACGGCTTCATCTACTAATACTAAATTTTGATCTGGTCCACCACCACGAACATAAAACCCTTGACCACCTTCAGAAACCGATGATACACCGGGAAGTAATTGAATCGTTTTGATAACATCAACCTCTCCCATAAATGCTGGCAATGTTTTAATTTGCTCCATTTCCAACTCAACTTGACCAAGCTTAGCTGAATTTACGTTTTCACCTTTTTTAGCATTTATTTCTACTTCTTTCAAATCACTAACTGAAGAACCTAATTCTACATTCAATGTAATATCTTTGGAAAGATCAATTTCTTTAGTTATTGTAAGGAAAGAAGCATACCGATATTCAATTACATACTTACCTACAGGCAATGTAATTGAGTAAAACCCATATGTATTAGTTATTGCTCCTTGCTTGGTAGCGGGAATAAATAATTTCGCACCAATTAATGCTTCACCACTAGATGCATCTGTGATATACCCACTGATAGAAGCTTTTTGTGATAATGAATGAAAATGAAAACTGAATGATAGAACTAAAATGAGGAGATATCGCATAATTTTTTAAATAGAGAAACCAAAGATAACAACAACACAAGCATGTTTATGTTTTTCAACGTTAAATAAAAATAAAAAAAGCAACCTTTTAAGATTGCTTTACTATTATTTAAAAATCATCATCCTCATCATCTTCAAAATCTTCTTTTTCCAATTCGCGACGTAATTTCAATAAATTTAAATCATCGTCATCATCCTCATCGTCAAAATCATTAAACTTTGGTTTAGACTTAAACGATGCAGGTTTCACTTTTTTTGGACCTCCATCCGAATCCCAATCCGATTTACCCTTTTTATCTTTTTCCTTTGATTTTTTTCTTAATTCTGTATTAAGAGGGAATTCTACCGCACCTTCTGCAGCGGGTGCAATTGAAGGTTTTGGCGATGAGTCATCCCTTCTGGGTGCTGAATTGAATGGACGATTTGATTGGTCTCTTGGTGCTCGGCTATCTGGTCTAGGGTCCGCTTCTTTGACAGCACAAGGTCTACCGTTAAACGTTTTACCATCTAGCCCATTGATTGCGGCTGTTCCATCCTCACGGTTAGCCATCTCTACAAAAGCAAATCCTCTTGATTTACCAGTCTCGCGATCTAAAGCTACAGTAGCTTTATTTACTTTTCCAAATCGCTCGAATTCTTGTCTGAGCTGATCGCTTGATACGCCAAAGTCTAGTTTAGCAACGAAAATGTTCATCATGAATTACTAATACTCTTAAAATGAAATTGATATGATTTATTAGCGAATATACTACAAAAAAATATATTCCAAAAGTTAATTGAACTTTGTGAAAAAAGTTTATTAAAAAAAAGATGCTTTTTCAATCAGAAATGGATAAATTAAGCAATAACGCCAAGCACTTCAGCCATTTTCGCACCAATTTGAGCTGGAGAATCCACCACATGAATTCCACATGCTCTCATGATTCGTTTTTTTGCTTCAGCAGTATCATCTTCCCCACCAACAATTGCACCTGCATGACCCATTGTTCTTCCTTTTGGAGCTGTTTCACCAGCAATAAATCCAACAACTGGTTTGGTTCCATTTTCTTTAACCCATTGCGCTGCGATAGCTTCAAGGTTACCACCAATTTCACCTATCATTACAATACCCTCAGTATCAGGATCATTCATTAGTAACTCAACTGCTTCTTTGGTTGTCGTACCAATGATTGGATCACCTCCAATTCCAATCGCAGTGGTTATTCCAAGACCTGCTTTAGCAACTTGATCAGCCGCTTCATATGTTAATGTACCCGATTTGGATACAATTCCAATTTTTCCTTTTTTGAAAACAAAACCTGGCATAATACCTACTTTTGCTTCACCAGCCGTTATAATTCCCGGACAATTTGGTCCAATTAATCTACAATCATACGATTTAATGTATTCTCTAGCAGCGATCATATCTTTTACAGGAATACCTTCTGTGATGCATACAATAACTTTGATACCAGCATTAGCCGCTTCCATGATAGCATCTGCAGCAAAAGCAGGTGGCACAAAAATAATAGAAACATCAGCCCCAGTTTTTTCAACTGCCTCAGAAACAGTATTAAAAACAGGTCTGTCTAAATGAAGTGAACCTCCTTTACCTGGAGTCACACCTCCAACTACATTGGTTCCGTATTCAATCATTTGACCTGCATGAAACGTTCCTTCACTTCCTGTGTACCCTTGTACAATTACCTTAGAATCTTTGTTAACTAAAATCGACATTTTTATAAATTAATTAATTGTGTTCAAAAATAATGAATCCGTTACTATTCGAAAACTATTTTACCGACTATTTTTTTATTCATTACCAAATTTCTCAATCACTTGCTGTGTTACACCAGTATTTGAGAATCCTCCATCATGAAAAAGATTCTGCATCGTAACATATTTTGTCAAGTCAGAAAACAAGGAAACACAATAATCTGCACAAGCAACTGCTGGAGCATTTCCAAGAGGAGACATTTGTTCAGAGAAATTAATAAACTCTGTAAATCCTTTAATTCCCTGACCTGCTGTTGTTACAGTTGGAGATTGAGAAATCGTATTAACCCTTACTTTATTCTTAATTCCGTAATGATATCCAAAAGATCGTGTAATGGATTCTAATAAAGATTTAGCATCGGCCATATCGTTATAATCCGGGAAGATACGTTGAGCCGCAATATAAGTCAAAGCAACAACTGAACCCCATTCATTCAACGCATCGTGTTTATATAATGTGGCAAGTGTTTTGTGCAATGAAATGGCAGAAACATCCATGGTTTGATTGTAAAACTGATAATTACTTTCCGTATAGTGTTTTCCTTTACGAACATTCGGTGACATTCCAATTGAATGCAAAACAAAATCAATTTTTCCACCCAAAATCTCCATTGATTGAACTATCAAGTTTTCAAGATCTTCTATACTTGTAGCATCAGCCGGTATAATTTGACTATTTGTTTTTGCAGCCAAGCCATTAATTTCACCCATACGCATTGCGATAGGAGCGTTGGTTAGTACAAAAACAGCACCTTCTTCATGGGCTCTTTCAGCTACCTTCCAAGCTATTGATTGATCATTTAATGCACCAAAAATTATTCCGCGCTTTCCTTTTAATAAATTGTTCGCCATGTCTATTATTTTAAACAAAAGTAGTTATTTCAAGTGAATAGATATTGCATTTGGCATGAAGTAATTAACAATAGAATGGTTACTCCAAAATCAAGAAGTAAATCCAATCAATTTTTATACTTTTGCAAAAATCAATTTTCATGTTGAAAATAGGCGTATTCGGTGCAGGTCATTTAGGCAAAATTCATATCCAATTATTACTGGAACTTACAACCCAATTTGAAATTATTGGATTTTACGACCCCGATGAATTAAATTCACAAGAAGCAATTAAAAAATTCGGGTTGAAACGGTTTGATTCAGCAATTGATTTAATTAAATGTGTGGATTGCATTGACGTAGTTACCCCTACCCTACATCATTTTGAAATCGCATCTACCGGAATTAAATTAGGAAAACATGTTTTTATAGAAAAACCAATAACCGAAACGGTTCAAGAAGGCGAATCTCTATTAAAACTGGCCTGTGAAGGTGGAACAAAAATACAAGTAGGACACGTTGAACGATTCAATCCTGCCTTTATTGCTGCTTCATGCTATTTAAAAAACCCGATGTTCATTGAAACCCATCGCTTAGCTCAATTTAATCCGAGAGGGACAGATGTACCTGTCGTATTGGATCTTATGATTCATGATATAGATATTATCCTAAGTGTAGTGCGTTCTCGGGTGAGAAAAGTTTCCGCATCAGGAGTAGCTGTGGTGAGTGATTCCCACGACATTGCTAACGCTAGAATTGAATTTGAAAATGGGTGTGTTGCTAATTTAACAGCCTCCCGAATTTCCATGAAAAACATGCGAAAATCACGTTTTTTTCAACGTGACGCCTATGTTAGTGTTGATTTCCTTCAAAAGGAATTGGAAGTTGTTGAAATGGAAGATATTCAAGATCAGCCAGATGATTTTGATATCATTTTTGATCCAGGAAATGGTAAAACCAAAAAGAAAATACTGTTTAATAAACCCGACTTGTTGCCTACTAATGCCATTAAGGAAGAATTAATTTCATTTCACCAGGCAATTTCAACTGACACAGTGCCCGTTGTTTCAGGTGAAGATGGTGTAAAAGCATTAGAAATTGCCCATCTTATATTGGATCGATTGAAAAAGACAGATTGAAAAACACAATTTTATACAAGAATTAACGTTAAAAATAAGTCATGCGCATAATTTTAGGAATTAGTCTCTTTCTTTTTTGTTTTACAAGTTGTGTTAAAAACAATCCTGATCCGGCGTGGCTGGAGGTTAACCAATGGACATTGCAATCGAATACAGGATTATCAGGAGCTGAAGGAGAATTAACGCATAACTTTTCAGATGCTTGGGTATATATAGACGACCAAGTTATTGGTGTTTTTGAAGTTCCATTCAAAATTCCGATTTTAAAATCAGGAGCATGCAACATTAAAATTTTTCCAACGGTTCGAAATAATGGGATTGCAGCAACTAAAAAAATATATCCTTTTATGGAAGTATTTGAGGTTAATGCAACCTTGATTGAAAATCAAACTTTGACATTGAATCCAACTACCAAATACAATTCATACAGTCAATTTTGGATAGAAGATTTCGAAGATCCTTTGAATTTAAAAATCAATGTTGATCAAAATACCTCTGCCATTAAATCCACCCCCACTACGAATACAAATCTTCAGTCATTTAACGGGAATTTTTATGGCATTTTAAATCTAACTACAACCGATTCATCATGGATAGCATCCACACAAGACCAGTTGTATATAGCTAAAGGAAAGGAAGCGTATTTGGAAATAGATTACCACAACACCAATTCTGTAACCACTGGATTAATTTATGTCAAACCAGACAATTCAACCGTAAATAATATTCACATTAAATTACAAGCTCAAAACGAATCAACGGTGAAATGGAAAAAAATATACATTGACATTAAAGAGTTAATTGGATATGCTCCAAACGGATCGAATTTTTTACAATCTTTTATTGCTACGCTGGATGAAGGAAAAACAGCGAGTGAAATTCGAATTGATAATATTAAAGTAGTCTATTTTAATTAGCGGAATGAACACAAAGCTGTGGGGATGGGTGAGTATTTTTTCGGATTGGACTACCGCCTTTTTTTCATGGTTTCTATTTTATTTTTTCAGGAAAATCATTATTGAAGAAGTAGCGTTTAAAACAGATCAAGCGTTTATCCTTGGATTAATTATCATTCCTTTTTGTTGGTTGCTTTTGTATTATTTACAAGGAAGTTATCATGAAATAAAAAGAATGTACCGATTGAAATCTATTGGATTAACAATAAGCGCATCCATTTTAGGCAATGCCTTTATCTTTTTCGCTTTGATTTTGGATGATGATGTGAAAGATTACACCTCCTATTACTTATCTGCTGTTTTGTTGATTGGCATTCACTTTACATTGACATTAGTTCCTCGATTAATCATTTCAAGCATTATCGTTCAACAACTTTCTCAAAAAGGAAAAGGATTTAGAACCTTACTTGTTGGAGGAGGTGAAAAAGCAGTTGATTTATACCATGAATTAAACCAGTTACAGAAAAAAATAAATCATTTTGTGGGATTTGTAAACTTAAATGGAATTGACAAACAACTGGAATCTGAACTTACTTATTTGGGACATGCCGACCAAATCGAATGGACAATTAAAAACAACCACATTGAGGAGGTAATAATTGCTCTAGAAAGTACGGAACACGATAAACTGAAATCACTTATCGGGAAAATTGAAAATGGAAATACGCGCATTAAAATTTTACCTGACATGTACGACATTGTTTCTGGTAGCTTACGGATCAATAATATTTTTGGTGCTTTACTTATCGAAATCAATCCTGAAATCATGCCTTTTTGGCAACAAGCGGTGAAAAGATTGATGGATTTTAGTTTATCTTTTATTGCATTTTTCCTTTGTATTCCCTTGTATATCGTTTCTGCAATTCTCGTTAAATTATCCTCTCCAGGGAAAATATTTTATTTGCAAGAGCGCATAGGGTTGAATGGCAAACCTTTTAACATTATAAAGTTTCGTACCATGTATGAAAACGCTGAAAAAACAGGTCCACAATTATCTTCAGAAACGGACCCTCGCATAACACCCATTGGAAGATTCATGAGAAAAACACGCTTGGATGAATTTCCACAGTTTATCAATGTGATGAAAGGTGATATGTCCTTGGTTGGTCCAAGACCCGAAAGACAATTCTATATCGATCAAATTTCTCAAATTAACCCTCAATTTTTGCATCTCACGAAAGTTAGACCTGGAATCACTTCTTGGGGACAAGTGAAATTTGGTTACGCAGAAAATGTAGAACAAATGCTTCTTCGAATGAAATACGATCTTGTATACATCAAGAATAGAAGCCTAGCACTCGATATTAAAATCCTTTTTCATACGGTAATCATCGTTTTAAAAGCAAAAGGTAAATAACTAGAACAGTAATCCTTCAACAAAAGCACCAATTTGCTTTTCTCTACTGATAAAATGTAATTCAAGAATCCAATGTTGGTGAGTAACTAGTAAACCATTCGCTCTTAATTGCGTCGTATTTTCTGGGTGAATATAAAAAGAAACGTCTCCTTTTTCTAGTTTTTCATGAGGGTATTGGCCAATAATATGACCAGCAATTTCGCCACCAAATTCCCACCCATTTTGCGTTGCTTCCTCAACAACCATCCAGTATACATCAGCTGCTGTTACGGTGGATAAACACTGAATTTTATTCGTTAATTTATGCCAAGCTAATTCGATATCTTTTTTTAATTTTAATTTAGATGGGTCAGCTCCCATTACGTATGTTTTACCAAAATCAGCTTCCCATTCTTCAAAAACAGGCCCCAAATCTAAAAACAAAATATCATCCTCTTGAATGATTAAATCCAGCGGATTTTCTTTATACGGAAAAAGTGTATTCTTACCTGCTCGAACAATCCTTTTATGCCAAAACAGTTCAATTCCCAATTTCAATTTAGCTAATTCTACTATTTCGCTAGATACTTGCGATTCACTTTTTCCGGCACGTATTAATTGATGGCCTTCAATTTCTTGAAACAATAATTTTGCCTTTTCCTCGGCTTCCTGCAATTTACTCCACGTAGTTGACTGTTTCATCAATTGACTTGAAAAGTAATGGATACCTGCTGTTTTTCGGCATACCCTTGAATGGCAAATTCTAGTGATTCAGTAACAAATCCTTTGGCAGCTTTTGTATTTACATACATTTTTACTAGCATCGATTTTCCAGGATCAATTGTCTTCGAAGAAATTTCATACGTTACGTTGGACGAACTTTTAACTATTTCAGTAACATCGACTATTTTTTCGGAAGTGTTTTCAATTAAAAAATAAGCCCCCACTTGTTGTCCTGATTTGATTTGTCCTGCATCAAAGGTTGATTTAGGTGCCACTAAAGGAAATTGACCTTCAAACATTGCAAAGCTCACTGCTTCAATATCTATCCTTCGTTCGATTGCCGCTTCATAGGAATAAATAGATTTAGGTGGATCCTTGGGATTGTCGCTAGTTGCTTGATTTGCCTTGTATTCCCCAAAAGGAGCAAATTCTAAAACGATAGCTCCTTTTACGTTTGCATTTTTTGATAAATAAGGAATCAAAACACCTTGTTGATATTGCATTAAATAATTCATAATAGAATTGATTCTTCGCTTGGTTAAATTCACATTATAACCGGTTGGAGCCAAGGGACTAGCGAATCCTTTTAATATAATCTTCACACGTCCTCCTTGTTTCAATTCCTCCAAAAGTAAACCAGATAAACTATCTAAATCTTTTATACCTTGATCCACTTTATCTTTGAAAAAATGTTCGATATTCTCCAATTGATTGGGTTGATTTTTAATCGTATTCTCTTGAATATAGGTTGGAAGCATTTTTTTATAATCAGAATAAGCCTGTAAATAATTCAATGGTGTAATAGTATCCCAAGAATCAATTGTTGGCTCATCATTGTGAAAATATAACTGTACAGCAAATCGATTTCTCAACCTAGGTTTACTTACAATAATAGTCGTGTCGATTATGGCAGGAAGCGGTGATGAATGAGCCGAAAATATATCCGAACAACAAGTTGGGTTCTTCACTGAATTCGTTCCAATTCGATTACTTGCAAAAAAAACCGTGTCAGCTTGCTGCAAGTAATATATATCGTTTGCTGGACCATTGATAGGCCAACCTAAATTAATTGGTTTTTGAAACTGACCTTCGCGCCATTCGCTATAAAAAACATCATGTCCCCCAAATCCAAATTCCCATGAGGAGGAGAAATATAATCGATTGGTCGTGTTGTCCCACCAAGGAGTTATGTCGTTATCCAGCGAATTCAATGCTTGTATCTGAATTGCATCGGAAAACTGGTTCTCAGCGCTTATTTTTTCTGCGTAAAATAAATCTAAACCTCCTTGAGTGGTTGTCCGATCAGACGAAAAAAACAGTACTTCTTTACCATTAATCTTACCTATTGAAGGCATGGTGGTATTAGCACCATATTGATTAATAATAGAACCAAGAGGTTGACCTAAAGACCATTTTCCATGTGCATATTGACTATACCAAATTTGACATTGATAACTAAAATCTTGATCTTCACAAACACTGAAGTAAAATGTATTTCCATCTAGTGAAAAGGTGCCATTTCCTCTGCTCTTATTTTCTTGAAGTAACGAATCTAGCAACTGATTGGGTAGATATTCCCCATCTTTTATTTCAGAGGAATACAATTTAGTTTTGTAGGTTGGTGATAGTACCTCTTCAAGGATATTTATTGAATCTGCGCGAAGCGATGAAAAAATTAATTTACCATCTTTTATGGCATGGGGAAATTCTGCATTACTTGTATTTACTTCTTTGGGTAAAAGTGTTAAATTAACTTGAACAGTATCTTTGATATGATTTAGGGCCCATTCACACGATGCTATTTCTTGTAATGCCTTTTTATATAAATAACCTAACTCGTCTTTTTGATAGTTTTTTTTAGCCAATTTAAACGTTTCCCTTGCTTTAGCATACTGTTGATTCTGCTTTTGCATTAAGCCGAGGTAAAGCAAACTAAATGGGTATTTTTTTGCTTTTTCACGCTGATACACTTTTCCATAGTAGTATTCGGCTTTTCTATAATCTTTATATGCCCGGTGTGTTTCAGCATATTTCCACAATAAATCGATATTCGTTGAATCGGATTCAAGAGCTAGCTTATAATACTCAAGGGCATAGAAATAATCCCCTTTTTTGTATTGTTCATCCGCAAATTTGATATATTTCTTTACGAAATTCTGTCCAAATGCTGATGTAGACAAAACAAGGAGGAAGAAAATCAAATAAAATCTGGACATACCCTGTGAAGAATTTTCTTCGGTTTAAAAGTTCTTATAATATAACGTGCAGCCAATTCAAAACCTCCACGCATGCGACTTGCTGGAACCAATTTGGAATAATTTAAATCATAACTAATACCAACAAATAAATCGTTGTAATCCATACCTAAATTTAAATAGGAGGCGTCAACTCCCCTATTCCACAAACCTAAATACAAGGCTTGGTATTTTTTTTGAGTATCCATTAAGTAGTATTTCAACGAAGAACCGATAATTAACTCTCGATATTTTCCTTGATGCGTATATTGAATGCTAGGTACAAGATCCCATTTGGGATTTAATTGAAATGTACCTTTTACGAAACTAGTAAATCGAATATCTCTTTTCACAACTGAATTATAAAATCCTTGGTTGGGTTGGTTTAAATTATAGGTTGCAAACCCCGATACAATTTTATATCGATCCATTTTTTTCCATTCATGCAACACCCCAAGTCCAATATTTAAATTTGATTTACTATCAGCCTGATAATTTTCGTTGGTGGGTAACGAGGGATCAAATACATAGCCGTTAAACTGATTATCAAAATATAGTTTATCCCAATTCAATTGTCGGTGATTTAACCCACCATTTAGCCCAAAACGTATGAAATGCAAACTATCTTTGGTTAATCGAATTTGATAGGATGCATTTATTTGTGCTTCAATAGTTTGAAATTTCCCATCACCCGCTTGGTCATGAAAAAGTAACACGCCAATTCCGAAGTTGTTTTTCCGCATGTCAACGGAAGTGGAAAAGGTGGAAAAAGGTACGGTAACACTTTTCCATTGATTGCGATAATTGGCAATGAAGCGGTAATCACCATTAAAGAAACCAGCATGAGCGGGATTTTGAAACAATTGATTATCATTGCACTGAGACCAATGAATATCTTGTGAAAGTGAAAAGTTACACCATCCAATAAAACCGAAAATAAGAATTAGTTTACTGAGTTTCACTACCACGTATTTAAACGTAAATCTACCATTTTTCGTTTAAATAATGAAATTCAGATGAATCACTTTTTACGTTTCGCAGCAAATTCAATAATTATACCTAGCGTAGGTTGTACGATTCCAGATGTGTTATCTATTTTTTTCAATAAATATTTCGATGGATCATTTGGATCAACAACCGGATTTCCACTTGCATCTGTTACTGCTAAATAAATAGGAGCTACTTTTGTTTTGTATCCATACACGTTTTGAATATCTAAATAAAAGTTCAAGGAGAATTTTTTAAGATAGAACTTTTTGTCTACACGCATATTTAACTGATGAAAATTACCTTCTCGTGATGTATTTAACAAATTATAGTCTGGAAAAGCATATCCATTGATATTCCAATTTTGGATAAGACTGGAATTTGCAACATCCACTGGAGTGTATGGCGAACCGCCCGAAAACAACCACCTAAAACCTAATTCCCATCCTTTTTTAAAGCGCTTTCCACCTGTCATTGAGACGATATGACGACTATCCCATGAAGTAGGAACAAATTTACCGTCTTTATCCTTAAACTCTGAACGAACAAACGTATAAGCCAACACAGCGTAGAATCCTTTATACAATTTTTGTTGATATAAAAATTCTGCCCCATATGTTCGTCCGGTTGAGATAGATTTTACCTCTTCATTTCCAACCACTCCAAAATCAGAACCTACATTTGCTAAGCAGAGTGAATCTTTCACTGAAAATGGATACCTGCTGTAATTCTTGTAGAAGCCTTCCAAGGTGAATCTTGAGTTTGTTTTTGTTAAATATTCTGTTCCTAATACAAAATGTTCGGCTCTTATGTATTTTACTTCATTCAATTTATTCGCTAATTCACCTGCTGCATTTCGGTACCCCAAAATAGTGTAAGACGGTAATTGATGGTATCGAGCAATATTTCCATTGATTGCCCATTGCTCCGTTAATCTATAACTAACCGATAGACTTGGAGATAATTGATTCAATGGATTGCTCATGCTTTTCGCATAATTCGAAAAATCGGTACGTAAACCTAGTGAAATATTCATTTTTTCATTTAAAAAGGCTCTACTAAGTTGTGAAAACATGGCGAATTTGCTCATGTAAACATTTGAATTATAATCAATAATTACTGGTTGACCTTGAATCGTTATGTTGTTGTAGGTCGAATTAAAATAACGCGCATATTCGTAGCCAATTCCCGCATTAAATTTCCAACCATTTTTTGTGTAATTATGTTCAAATCTAAATTTATTCTCCGCCTCAAAAGATTTATAATCCAACAATAAATTTTCGGGAGTTTCAATCAAATCTTTGTATCGGTATGAACTGTTGTTCAACATATTTCTACTTAGAATAATATTTTGAAACGAATTTTTAGATGAATGCAACCAATTCACTCCAACTGTATAATTCCATTGATTTTGGATAGGTAAATTATTCAATACATAATTATTGTATTCAATTTTTGATGTATCTGTGATAGATTCGTTGACCTTTTGATTTAACTTAAAAACGTCAATGGCACCTAAGCCGATGAATGTCAATTTATTTCTTTTATTCAATTTAACATTCACTTTATATTGAAAATCATTGTATGCAGGGAGAATCGGTAATTGTAGAGCAGCAAATAAAAACTGTAAATACGATCTTCGTGCAGACAGAATAAAATCAACTTTTTTACCAATTGGTCCATCCATAGTCAAGGCAGCATCACTGGAACCTAAAGCAAAATTGGTAATTAACGCATCTGGATTTCCATCTTTTTGTTTGAATGACAGTACAGAACTTAAGCCATTGGCACGGTTCGACGGAAATGCACCCGAATAAAAATCTACCTCACGAATAAAGTTCACGTTTAACAAACCTACGGGACCACCACTACTTCCTTGGGTAGCAAAATGGTTGATGTTGGGCACTTCTATTCCGTCCAAATAAAATTTATTTTCACCAGGTGATCCACCACGTATAATGATATCGTTTCTAAAAGTTGCTCGCGATGCAACACCGGGCAAAGCTGCAATAACTTTACTAACATCCCTACCAGCACCAGGCAAACGTTCTATTTCAGTAGAGTTTAATGTTTTTAATGAATTCGGTGATTCCGACTTTGTTACAAACGGTTTAGCCTCAATGACTATTTCTTTTTTATCAATGATAAAATCTTCTAACTGAAACTCGATGGTAACTGTTCGTGCATTTGTTACAGTAATTTCATTTAACACCAGTTCTTTAAATCCAGATGCGGTGGCTTTGAATGAATAAATTCCAGGAGTAAGTCCCGAAATTTCAAATTCACCATTTTCATCAGTAAGCGCACCTTTTTGTTGATCAACTAATTGGATTTTAGCTAGTTCAATTGGCAACCCATTATTAGCTTGAACAACTTTTCCTTTAACAACACCCGTTTGACTAAATGCAAAAACAGGTAAAAAAAACACAACAAATAACAAAAAACGCATAGATGAAAATTTATTAATACATAAACAACAGTAAAAGAGGTATTTTGTTCACCTACTTTAATTTTATTGGGTGACCAATTCGAGCGGCAAAGGCAAAAGTGAATTTTGCACCAACAAAAACTATCTGCGAAGAATAATGAACCCAAGCCAGAAAAATAAAGAAACTCCCTGCAATTCCAGCTGAACCTAACGTGAACACATTTAATAGGTAATATTTTATAAGTAATTGTCCTACATAAAGCAAAACAGAAGTAACGATAGCACCCATTGAGGCTGCTTTCCATGAAACAGTTGCATTATGCAAATATCTGAAAACCAATAAGAAAATTAGGTAATTTAATAAAATTGAAATAGCATGATCCAGAACATGCATCAGAAAAATGATAAATGTTGAATTTTCATTAAACCAATAATGTATCAACGTAAAACTAAATGAATGAAACAAATAAACCACTAAAAAAATTGAGGCGAAGACAGCCAAAAACAAGAATGAAAGTAGCTTTTCAATAATATTCATTTTTATAGCTTTGCGCCCTTTAAGTTTGACTTTTTGAATATTAAAAAACTCATTAATACTGTTTTTCAACGAGTGTAAAAACCCTGAACTTGCAAAAAGTATTACACAAAACCCGATCAATTCCATGGCAATGCTTCCTTGATCTAGGTTATAGCTTCCCACAATTTTCATGATTTCATCAACGTTAGTCAACCCTACTTTCTCCACTAAAAATTCGCTTATAACTTTTAAAATGAAATCTTCACCTAGGTATCTACCGAGTAATGAAACACATAAAAACAATAGGGGAAACATAGAAAACAAGGCATAATAAGCTAACGCTGCACCATGAAAAAAAGCTTTCTCTTCCAAAAAACTAAGAATGGTTTCTTTAGCAAGCGAATAAACAAAAATTGCTTTTGTTTTTATTTTATGAATGGAAATCAAATTGAGTACCTTTTTGAAGTGGTTCGTTAGAATATAAAATTACTGAACCTGTTTCTATTACACATCTATTTTCAAAAAACGCACCCTTGAACAAGGTTTCCACCGAATGGATCTCAACACCACCCGATTCAACCAGGTTATATTGATTCGGCCTAAAACAAGCAGAAACACCCTTACTATTCACTTGATTCCAAGGACCAAAAAGTTCAGCTTCCTCTTTGTTTTTAGGCTTGAAATACATTTCTGTTGGCTTTCTTTTCTTGGAAATCCTGCCGTTTTTCAAATGAATTATTGAGTGAGAAACAGACAACAAATCAAGTCCATCATGCGAAACCAGCACAAGGGTACAGTTAGTCTCTTGATTTATCTTAAGCAAATGGCGTTGTAATTTTGATTTCAACAATTCATCCAAATGAGCAAATGGTTCATCCAACAACAAAATAGAAGGCTTGGTAGCTAGGGCTCGTGCTATAGCCAACCGTTGCTGTTCTCCGCCAGATAAGGTTATCGCCTTCTGATCCTTCACTTTTTTCAAACCTAAAATACCAATGAGTTTATTCACCCATGCATCTCGTTTGGTAAAAGCGAACTGTTTTGCTTTTAAGTGAATATTCTCAAAAACGGTGTGATATAAATCTAGCGCAAACTGTTGTTCAACCAATTGTACAAAGGGATAACCGGGTATTAATAATTGATTGGCAGGGGGTAATTTTTTTCCATCAAAGAAAACATCTCCTTGTTGAGGTGTTAATTTACCGGCCAATACAGCCAACAAACTTGATTTTCCCGCTCCACTTTTACCTACGACACCCAGAATTTCTCCTGATGCAATGGACAAATTGACCTCTTTTAAAACAGGTGTTAAAAATTCAAGTGTTATGTTTTTCAGTTCTATCACGAAGTAAAATTACAACAGGATGAACTTCAATTCAATGAAAATCAAATAACTCATCAACCACCAAATGTAAATAACCTATGGCTCGTACCTTTTTAATACAACGGTAGCAATATGCCCACCGAATCCAAAGGTATTACTCATGGCATATTCCATTTTTTTATCCTCATACTTTCCTAAAGGGAAATGAAAAGAATTTGCAAATTCAGGTAAAATTTCTGTGGTGTTTATGGTTGGTGGTACTTTTTGCTCTTTCAACGCTAATACCGTTGCGATTGCCTCTATGGCGCCAGCAGCACCTAATAAATGTCCGGTCATAGACTTAGTAGCTGAGAGGGCCAACGTTTTTCGATCTCCAAAAACTCGTTTAGCAGCAATCAATTCTGAAACATCACCTAAGGGTGTTGAAGTCGCATGCATGTTCACGTGGTCAATTTGATCTGCTTCGATGCCAGCCTCTCTCAATGCCTCATTCATTCCCAACACCGCACCATCTCCCTCTGGATGAGTACCCGTTAAATGATAAGCATCAGCAGCCATTCCTCCACCAACAATTTCAGCATAAATATGAGCGCCTCTCTGAATAGCATGTTCATATTCTTCTAAAATCAAAGCACCTGCCCCCTCGCCCATTACAAAACCATCTCTGGAAACATCAAAAGGTCGAGAAGCTGTTTCGGGACTATCGTTTCTTGTTGAAAGTGCTTTAGCAGAAGAAAATCCGCCTATTGCCGATTCATTTATTGCCGCTTCTGATCCTCCGGTAACAATCACATCAGCCTTATCCCATTTTATGTAATTGAATGCCTCAATAATTGCAGTGGTTGAAGTAGCGCATGCCGATACAGGACAAAAATTAACCCCTCTAAAACCATATTTAATAGAAATCCACCCAGATGCAATGTCAACCAAAATGCGTGGAATAAAAAAAGGGGTAAAACGAGGTGTTCCATCTCCTTGACAGAATTCCATCATTTGATCTTGAAACGTTTGAATCCCACCATTTCCAGAACCCCAAATTACGCCAACTCGATCTTTATTAATAGCGGTTAAATCCAATTTTGAATCTTGAATGGCTTCCTCTGCTGTTATTAATGCATATTGAGAAAAAGGATCTATTTTTTTAAATTCTTTGGGATCAAAAAAAGGTTTTGGATCGAAATTTTTCAACTCACAAGCAAAATGTACTTTGTGTTTAGATGAATCAAACTTGGTGATTGGGGCAGCGCCGCTTTTTCCCTCCAACAAATTGTTCCAGAAATCGGCTAAATTATTACCAATAGGCGTTAAAGCACCCATGCCGGTTACCACTACTCTTCTCATACTATAAAAATCCTAATTCTAATTTGGCTTCTTCACTCATCATATCTTTATCCCAAGGCGGATCAAACACAATGTTCACTTTACACGATACAACTTCTTCAATAGAAGCTACTTTATCCTCTACCTCCTTAGGAAGGGATTCCGCTACAGGACAATTAGGAGAAGTCAAGGTCATTTCAATTTGAACCTGGTTTTCTTTGTCAATTTTCACCTCATAAATCAAGCCCAATTCATAAATATCAACCGGTATCTCGGGATCATAAATTGATTTAAGCATCACCACTATTTTATCTTCCATTTCCTTCATATTCAACTATTTCAATAGTTTAATTGCATCCATTTTCATTCGATTCACCATACTAAGTAGTCCATTTGCGCGAGTTGGTGATAAATGTTCCTTTAATCCGATTTCGTCAATAAAGAACAAATTAGCCGAGGCAATGTTTTCTGGTGTTTCATCATTTAGCACCCGAATCAACAGAGCAATGATTCCTTTTGTAATTACTGCATCCGAATCAGCATGAAAGGAAAGTTTATTGTCTACGTATGTAGAATCCAACCAAACCCTCGACTGACATCCTTCAATGATGCGATCAGGTGTTTTTTTATCCTCATCAATACGCGGCAGTTCTTTACCTAAATCGATGATGTACTCATATTTATCCATCCAATCGTCAAAAACGATGAATTCATCAATAATTTCTTGTTGTTTTTCTTGAATTGACATATTGCAAAATTAATCAAAAGGATTGAGCCTTACCTCAAATTATAATTTACTTCAACCAGTGTTGCTCCTTTGCCATATTTTTGGGCATTGGCATCTCTTGCATGGACTCCTGGATATTTTTTTAATACTTGTCGAACTTCATTTTTCAATACGCCCTCACCCACCCCATGAATCACAACAAAACGCCTACAATTTCGAGAGAGCATCCGTTTAACAAAAGCGTCCAAATGATTGATTTGGCATTGTAAAATTTCAAAATTGCTTAGTCTATTGTAATGGTCAATCAATTCCTCAATATGTAAGTCAAGCTCGGGATCTTCCAATGATACCTTTTTTTGAGGTTTCTTAGAAGCAACATCTTTAAATATGACCGATGATGAATATTCCTCACTGTAGATTTTAACGAGCGCGTGAGAAAACACTATCAGCTCTATACCTGATTCATTTTCAACTAAATATCGATTACCGGTTAAAATTGATTTAATTACACCATGTCCCGACTCATGTAAAAAACGAACTTTCTCATTTAAGGAAAACACCATAATCAAAAACGCTTGTATCGATTTGAGCAATTAAGAAAACGGGCACAACGAATGATGCAATCCAAAGAAGAATCACAAAAAATTTCAACCACCATGGAGCGTTCATCTGCATAGGTGTAATTAAAATTGAATTTACTTCTTGTGCTACCAATCTATCGGCATCATCACCTTCATCCATTTCTTTAAATTTTTTCAAAGACTTTGAATTATCCAAAATAACCTCACGAATTTGAGCGTATTCTTGGTTAGTTAGTTCATTATAATCTTTCGTGAAATTGATATTTTCTTCTCTCAAACATTTTCGAATGACGTAGTTTCGTTGCATATTTCTTACGCGAAACCCCATTAAAAAACCGAATCCGGTTAGGTACCAATTTTCAAGATACAAACCCAAAGCAATGAGTATCATGGAGGAAGAAAATGAAAAAATGAGCAAGAATAAATCAGAGTTCTTGCGCAATAATAATTTGAAAAGCTGTCCCCCATCCAATGGGTCCAAGGGCAATAAATTGATGCTGTTCAACGCTAAAAACAAAATAGACAACAAAAAGAAATTTGTTTCATGATAAACAGTAGAGAGGTAAAGAAATAGCACACCAAGAATCATCCCTGGAAATGGTCCTGCACCTACTACTAGCAAACTTTCCACTTGGGAATATTTCTTTTTCTTTCCTTGAACAAAAGCACCCATCAGAGGAACAAAGAGCATTTTTACATTTTCATAGCGAAACAACTTCATGAATAGAAAATGTCCCAGTTCGTGAATCAACAACACTAAAACAAGTAGTAAAACGAATGAAATTTGCTCTTCAAACACCAATAAAAACGTACCAATGAACAATGCCATTGAAAGCAAAGTTTTAATCCAATTACCGGATTCTTTGTTTTCCGATAAAACGGGTTTTTGGGGATAGAAATTGTTTTCGTACGATTCATTCATAGTGTAACAAAGGTAAGATTTTGAATGAATGTACAGAAGTCCATGCCAAAGAAGTTTTAGCGATTTCGTTTTGCAATTGGCATATTATTTGTAAATTCGGGAAATAAATTAATTGTATGAAAACAGTAAAATCACTAGTATTTGGATTCGTTTTGTTGAGTTCAACGGTAAGCTTCAGTCAGAAAACGGCAGAGGAAAGAGCCACAAATCAAACATTAAAAATGAAAACTGAGCTATCGTTATCAGACGATCAAGCGGCAAAAGTTAAAGAAATAAACTTGGGAATCATTCAGAAAAACCAAGGAATTATGGCAAACACAAGCATGTCAGATGCTGAAAAAAATGCGATTATCAAATCAAATAATGACGCGCGCATGGCCATGTTAAAAAATGTCTTAACTTCTGAACAATATACCAAATTGGAACTGACCATCGCTGAAAAAAAAATTGAGCGCATGAAGAAAAGAGAAAAAGTAAACGGAAAAATTAAAGATTCGAACAAGAAAAATTAATTTCTAGATATATAATTGAAAGCCCTAACTGAGAAATAAATTAGGGCTTTTTATTTTGCATTCAATAAAAACCAAATCATTTTTCGATATTGGAAATGATTGTCTCAAAAAATTTAAAATCGTGAAAACTAAACCCGAATTTTGGAATCCAAAGTAGGTTGAAATTATATTTTTCTTTGTACGGGTTATTATAGAAATCATAAGCTGTACCAAGAGCTTCCGCATCGAGGTTATGAGCTATTTGCAAACCCGTTTTAAAATCCATCCAGCTTGTTAATTCTATGCTACAACCTATTTCAGTATCCATTTTAAAATACAAACCGTCTCCCGCTAAAGCCGCTGAATTTGAACCAATTCCAATGGTTGCGTATGGCAAAAGCCTTCCAACCCTCATGCGGCATCCGGCTGCTACACGCGTCCAAAAGTAATAATTTGCTAACCCTAGATCAAAGCTGACAAGAAAATTAAAACGATTGTAACCATAGGCTGCATTTAATCCCAAATCTATTCCATATCCATTATAAGTTTCCTTGTATTTATCCCAGGAACCCATCCAGTAATCATTGTACCAAATTTGCTCTGACATCAATACATAACTTACATCAAAATTGATTTCCGTTAATTCAATTGGAAGAGGAATTAACCCAACTAATTTGCTTCGATTTTTTGAATTAATCCTGCGTTGAAATTCAATTATTTCAAGATTTCGGTTTTTATCTTGAGTAAAATTCTGAAGAAAAGTAGATTCTAGATTATTTTTTTGAAGTTGAGAAATTAAAGGAAAACAACACAAAAAACATAGAGTTAATAAAAATACACACCTCATTCTCGAAATTTTTCCAAAGGTAATATAAAATTAAAAAACGGTTAACCAGTCGAATTAGTTATCAACAAATAAGTTAAAGTAAAAATTTTAGTCGGCTATAAATGTTATCTAATTAACCAAATCTATTCGCCCTTTACTTCACCAACTTCCTATACTTGATTCGTTTCGGACCAGCGTCGCCCATGCGTTTTTTGCGGTTTTCTTCGTATTCGGAGTAACTTCCTTCAAACCAATAGACTTGTGAATCGCCCTCGAATGCCAAGATGTGTGTACAGATTCTATCCAAGAACCAACGGTCGTGAGATACAACCACCGCACAACCTGCAAAATCTTGAATTCCTTCTTCCAAGGCACGCAATGTATTTATATCGATATCATTCGTTGGCTCATCCAGTAACAACACATTTGCTTCGGTTTTCAAGGTCATCGCTAAATGCAAACGATTGCGTTCACCTCCCGAAAGTATTCCCACTTTTTTGTTTTGATCCGATCCGTTGAAATTGAATTTAGAAAGATACGCACGCGAAATGATTTTCTGGTTACCCACTTCGATATATTCCAATCCATTGGAAACCACATCATATACCGTTTTATCCGGGTTGATGTCCTTGTGATTTTGATCTACGTATCCAATTTTAACCGTTTCACCAATGGAAAAAGTACCCGCATCAGGTGCTAATTCTTCCATAATCATTTTGAAAATGGTTGTTTTACCCGCCCCGTTTGGCCCAATTATCCCTACAATTCCGGCTGGTGGCAACTTGAAATTCAAATCATCATATAATAATTTCTCTCCAAATGCTTTCGCCACGTTGCTCGCCTCAATCACATTCATACCCAAGCGTGGACCATTCGGAATTGGAAGTTCCAATCTAGCTTCTTTTTCTTTCGAATCTTCGGCCATCATTTTTTCGTAATTCGTCAAACGAGCTTTACTTTTGGCTTGACGTGCTTTTGGATTCATGCGTACCCACTCCAACTCACGAGCCAACATTTTTTGTCTTTTAGACTCCGATTTTTCTTCCTCTTTCAGTCGATTTCCTTTTTGCTCCAACCAAGATGAATAGTTTCCTTTCCACGGAATTCCTTCTCCACGATCCAATTCCAAGATCCAACCGGCTACATTATCTAAGAAATAACGGTCGTGGGTTACTGCGATTACCGTACCCTGATACTGCTGTAAGTGTTGCTCTAACCAATCAATTGATTCTGCATCCAAGTGGTTGGTAGGCTCATCCAATAACAATACGTCCGGATTTTGTAATAACAATCTGCACAAAGCAACCCTGCGCTTCTCCCCCCCTGAAAGTGTGCCTATCAATTGATCATCCGGTGGACAACGTAAGGCATCCATGGCTCGTTCCAACTTGGAATCTAATTCCCATGCATCCAAGGCATCAATCCTATCTTGCACTTCGCCTTGACGAGCAATTAATTTATCCATTTTATCTGGATCGTTTAACACTTCCTCGTCCATAAAAGCGTTGTTGATTTCTTCATATTCCTTCAACACATCTACGGTTTCTTGCGCGCCTTCCATCACAATTTCTTTCACTGTTTTGTTGGCATCCAATTCTGGCTCTTGTGGCAAATACCCAACCGTGTACCCAGGTGAAAAAACTACATCACCTTGATACGATTGGTCGAGTCCTGCAATAATTTTCATTACGGTAGATTTACCTGAACCATTCAATCCAATAATACCAATTTTGGCACCGTAGTAAAAGGATAAATAGATGTTTTTAATGATTTGTTTTCCTTGTGGTGTTTGTTTGGAAACACCTACCATTGAAAATATAATTTTTTTATCGTCTGACATTTTTCAAAATTTTATGCAAAATTAAGCAATTAATCGATTTGATTTTCATTCGGGACTGTTGGTATAATGCTTATCTTTGCTCCCAATAAATTGAAATATGGCATTAAAATGTGGAATTGTCGGCTTGCCGAATGTAGGAAAATCAACGTTGTTCAATTGCTTATCAAATGCAAAGGCGCAATCTGCTAACTTTCCTTTTTGTACAATCGAACCAAATATTGGAACAATCTCTGTTCCAGATCCTCGATTGGAAAAATTAGAAACATTGGTTAATCCGGAGCGTGTTGTTCCTACAACCATGGAAATTGTTGATATCGCAGGATTAGTGAAAGGAGCTTCCAAAGGAGAAGGATTGGGTAATCAATTTTTAGCAAACATTCGTGAAACCGATGCGATTTTGCATGTTTTGCGTTGTTTTGATGATGGAAATATCGTTCACGTGGATGGACGGGTAGATCCGGTAAGCGATAAAGAAATTATCGATATTGAACTACAGCTAAAAGACTTAGAAACTATCGAGAAAAAAATTACCAGTTTGGCTCGTGTCATAAAATCGGGCGATAAAGATGCGGTGAAAGAGAATGAACTTTCCATAAAAATCAAAGAAGGGTTGGAAAAAGGAATTTCTGTTCGCGGGTTGGATTTCACAGAGGAGGAATTTGATATCATTCGAAAATTTCAATTAATTACTTCTAAACCTGTTATGTATGTATGTAATGTGGATGAATCTTCGGTGAAAACAGGAAATCACCACGTAGACGCTGTTAGAAAAGCCGTAGAACATGAAAAAGCAGAAGTTTTGGTAATAGGCGCTAAAATTGAGGCAGATATCACTGAATTAGAAACCTATGATGAACGCCAGTTATTTTTAGATGAACTCGGTTTGGAAGAACCGGGAGTAAATCGGCTTATTCGTTCAGCTTATTATTTATTGAATTTGCAAACCTATTTTACCGCAGGTGTGAAAGAAGTACGTGCTTGGACAATTAGAAAAGGAATGACCGCTCCGCAAGCCGCTGGGGTGATCCATTCTGATTTTGAAAAAGGATTTATACGTGCCGAAGTAATGAAATACAATGACTTCGTGACGTTAGGAACAGAAGCAGCAGTGAAAGAGGCCGGAAAATTTAAAGTAGAAGGAAAAGAATATGTTGTTGAAGATGGAGATTTAATGCATTTTAGATTCAACGTTTAACCAAACAAACAACTTCAAATGATTAAAGCAAACAACCCGCAATTAGAATCTTGGGTCGAAATTCCGGAAGGATCAGATTTTCCTATTCAGAATTTACCTTTTGGAATATTTAAAACCAATTATTCAGACGCTCGTGTTGGTGTGAGAATTGGCGACTATGTATTAGACATGTCAGTGGTTCATAATCTTGGATACTTGGGTGAACTACCTTTTTCACTTTCGGATTTTTCATCTTGTTTTTTGAATGAAATGATGAAAAAAGGGAAAATGGCAAGCCGAGAATTGCGTAATCGAATTTCTGAATTATTGCAATCTGATAATTTCGAAATGCAAGAAAAAGCAGATCAGGTTTTAATTCCAATTGAAGATGTAATCATGCAAATGCCTGTTCAAATTGGAGATTACACCGATTTTTACTCAAGCAAGGAGCATGCTACCAATGTTGGAATGATGTTCCGTGACCCAGCCAACGCATTATTACCTAATTGGTTGTGGATACCTGTAGGATATCATGGTAGAGCAAGTTCAGTAATTTTATCCGGACAAGATATACATCGACCTAAGGGACAAATCAAACCAGATCCGAATGAAAATCCAATTTTCGCTCCATCTCGTCAAGTTGATTTTGAATTAGAAATGGCTTTTGTCACTTTCGATGGAAAACCGTTGGGAGAATCAATTTCAACACAAGAAGCTGAGGATTATATTTTTGGTTTATGTCTATTCAACGATTGGTCAGCCCGAGATATTCAAGCATGGGAGTACGTACCACTCGGTCCATTTTTAGCCAAAAACTTTGCTTCGTCCATTTCACCTTGGATAGTTACGTTGGATGCTTTAGAACCATTCTCCGTTGAAACAGTTGAACAAAATCCTGAAGTTCTTTCCTATTTAAAATTTGAGGGTAAAAAATCCTACGATATCCAGCTAGAAGTGGGTCTACAACCAAAAGATTCAGAAGAAACAACGATTTGCACTTCAAATTTCAAATACATGTATTGGAATATGGCTCAGCAATTGGCGCACCATACTGTGAACGGTTGTAATGTACGATGCGGTGATTTGATGGGTTCAGGGACTATTTCAGGTGTTACTCCAGACAGTTACGGTTCCATGTTAGAATTGGCATGGCGCGGAACGAAACCGCTTACTTTAAAAAATGGTGAGGAAAGAAAATTCATCCTTGATAACGATACGGTTACTATGCGTGGACATTGCAAAGCAAATGGAGTGCGCATTGGATTTGGAGAAGTTTCAGCTAAAATTTTACCTGCAAAATAATAAATCTTGTGTCAAAAGAATATCCTGAAATAGACCTCGTTCAAGAACGGAAAGAAATTCTGAATGCCTTCAAAGGACTCATGAGAGCGATGAAGGATAGAAGTCGTGAAGAAACCAGGCTAATTCGTAAGGCTTTTGATATGGCCTTAGAAGCACACAAAGACGTTAGACGAAAATCCGGTGAACCATACATTTACCATCCCATAGCTGTTGCTCGAATTTGTGCTGAAGAAATGGACTTAGACGCCACCGCAGTAGCGTGTGCTTTGTTACATGATACCGTTGAAGACACTTATATAACGTTGCAAGATATTGAGGATTCATTTGGCAAAAAGGTAAGAAGGGTAATTGATGGACTCACCAAAATACCGGAAGTATTTGATGAGAATGCATCTGTTCAGGCAGAGAATTTTCGGAAAATGATACTTACAATTTCAGATGACTTTCGGGTTGTTTTGGTAAAATTGGCCGATCGCTTGCATAATATGCGAACGCTTGGTAGTATGCGCCCGGATAAACAATTAAAAATTGCTTCGGAAACGAAATTTTTATATGCCCCACTCGCCCATCGCTTAGGTTTGTATGCCGTTAAAATGGAGTTGGAGGATTTATCCATGCTTTATTGCGAACCGGAAGCCTATTTAAAAATTGAATCCAGTTTAAAAAGTTCCAAAGATGTCCGAAATAGGTTCATTAGACGTTTTGTAGCTCCTATTCGAGAAACCTTGCTTCATGAAGGATATATATTTGACATAAAAGCACGCACGAAATCCATTTCTTCGATTTGGAAAAAAATGCAAGACCAAGATATTCCTTTTGAGGAGGTCTATGATGTTTTTGCCATTCGCATTATTGTTGAAACGCCGGTTGAATTAGAAAAACCAGATTGTTGGCGGATTTATAGTTTAGTGACCGATTTTTATCAACCGAGTCCTGAACGATTACGCGACTGGATTTCCACACCAAGAGCCAATGGTTATGAATCCCTGCATACCACCGTGATGTCGCCGCAAGGCAAATGGGTTGAGGTTCAAATTCGGTCCAAACGGATGGATGAAATTGCAGAAAAAGGATTTGCTGCCCATTATCGATACAAAGAATCAAAAAGTGATGACAACAAATTCGATCGGTGGATTGCCGAAATTCGCGATCTTTTAGAAAGCGCAGATTCGAATGCCCTAGATTTTGTAAATGAATTCAAATCAAATTTATTCAACGATGAGATTTACATTTTCACACCAAAAGGCGAATTACGGGTATTACCTGTAGGATCTACCGTTGTGGACTTTGCCTTTGATATTCACACAGATATTGGAAATAAGTGCATCGGTGCTAAAGTGAATAATCGCTTGGTTCCCTTAAGTTATCAGTTGCAAAATGGAGATCAATTGGAAATCATCACCTCTAACAAGCAAAAACCGTCCGAGGATTGGTTGCGTTTTGTGGTGTCTGCTCGTGCCAAACAAAAGATAAAATCTTCTTTAAACGAAGAAAGAAAAATAATTGCTCAAGATGGAAGGGAGATTTTAACTCGTAAATTCAAGCAACACAACCTAAAATTTAATTCAGACAATGTTACTTTTCTAACACACTACTTTGGATTGCATAGTGCCACTGAATTGTACTATCGCATCGCTAAGGGGAAAATCGATCTTTCCAAATTGCGTGACATTGATGAATCAAACGGAATACTGCAGAAAAAAGTACAGAAAACGAACCTCAAAAAAAACGAACAAGAAGATACTCCGGTTATCAACACCAAGGAAGACACCTTAATTATTGGAGATGATTTTAATGGTTTTGATTACAAAATGGCTCAATGCTGCAATCCCATACCCGGTGATAAAGTTTTTGGATTTATTTCTATTTCAGATGGAATAAAAGTGCATCGTTACAATTGCCCCAATGCAGAAAATATGATGTCAAAAATGGCCTATCGATGCATCAAAGCACAATGGAAATCTGAAAAACTAATTGCCCGAGAGGCAGCCATCAAGATAATGGGGATTGACCAAATAGGCTTAGTAAATAAATTGACAGAAATTATTTCCAAAGAGAACAACGTAAACATGAAAAGCATCGCTTTTGACACAGAGGACGGTATTTTTGAGGGAAAAATCAAAGTGATGGTTTACGATACAGAACACTTAGAATTGCTAATGCAAAAATTTGAACAAGTAGAAGGCGTTCAAAATGTCTCTCGATGGGATAATCAAGAAAATAAAGAGTAAAAATCAATTAAAACCCCATAGGCTCGGGATTCCACCTACATTTTCGTTTCGGTCGATAAATAATCCCGAGCCTGTGGGGAAAATTAACGGTTTAAAATGGTGTCAACCATTTATTACCACAACACAATCTTTCGAACGGTCATCCTATTGTTTTTCGTATCGACGGGGTGCACAAAATAAAATCCATTGAAATGGATAATCCGAACCCATTTAAACAACTAGGGTCGGGATTAATCCCGACCCTAGTTGAAGAATCACATATTAAAAATGGTTTCAACCATTTATCACTGCAACACAATCTTCCGAACGGTCACCGTATTGTTTTGCGCGTCAATTAGATGCACAAAATACAATCCATTTCCTGTCCAAGTGCTCAAATCCACATAAAACTGCGCTTGGTTGATGACACTTTGGAATACCTGCTGCCCAGCATTATTTTCAATTTTAATGCTGTAACCGGCCATTGCAGCAAAGTTCCCATTGTCTATGGTGATATGATCACTCGCCGGGTTAGGATAAATCAAAATCGTATTCTCATTATTGGGTGCAGGCAAACTCAAGGTGGTATTGATAATAAGCGTATCGGTTACCGTGGTTAATAGCGTATCATAAACCGTTACGTTTGTAGTTATTGTGTCAAAAACCGTTACGTTTGTTGTTATTGTATCATATACCGTAGCTGATTGTGAGTCAAACCATACAGTATCCGTGCAATTACCATCAGTCACCCAAATATAAGGCATTTGAGTTGGATCAACAGTCACAGAATTACCAGTAGCTCCTGTAGACCATGTTAACGTATTATTTACAATGTTTCCACCGATGTAAATCCCTGTATTATAAGCATATTCCAACATAAACAAAGTTCCGCTCATATCATTTGATTTAAACCAAAATTCAATTGTTAAATTATTTACCGGAATGGATTGCGACCAGCGAATGTAATCATCAACACCATCAAACTTAACCGACTGACCAAATTTACCAGACGTTACTAATGGATTGCCAAAAACAGCACCTGTTCCTCCTTGTGCATTTATAACTTGATTGGTATTTATAGCATCAAGATGAAATAATCCTATGGTATTGGCATCTGCAGTAAAAGGTTGGTTATTTGTATAACCCGAAGCAATTTCATTGGCAGTCCTGGCAATATTTGATACCCGAACTTCGTCTAACTTCCCAACAAAATCAGGAGCTGCAGCGCACGCAACACATGCTTGAGTTGCTCCAAATAATAAACTATTCCAAACATATGGATTTGCAGCAAATGATCCAGAATAAATCAATGAACCATCCAAAAATAGCTTTCCACTTTGATTTGATTTTGTTATTGCTACATAATGCCAAATAGTGGTGTCTTGAAAATTGATTGTGTTTGGTGTCAGATAGCCAACATTTAAATAATTTGCAATTGATTGAGTGCTTGGAGCATTCAAGGTTACTGAATTTATAAGGTTACAATTACTTTGTCCCTTATTTATGCCGATGAAACCAAAGGCTGCCAACGCTGATAAAAATAAACTTTTTTTCATTTAATAAAGTTTTAGATTCACTCGCCCCGCAGTGAGATTACACACAATAAAAAAGCGTGGGACAGTTGCAGTACTTGTCGTTGAGGTCCTCCAAAACCCGCGAAACAAAGCAAAGCAACGCCCACGCCTATAACATGAGCGTTTTACTTTAACTTCCCTGTTTCGCTTTTGAAAATTTGGAGGTTTCAACAGACAGGTCGTTTAGCAAACGCTATTTTTTCAATAAATTTTCCCCGTTGGGATAGAGCAAATGTAAAGAAAATTTCTCATTATGTAAAGTACTATATTTTCGATTTTTTTTTCTTATATTAGAGTTATGGATAAAAACTCAGCAATAAAGCTTTTCAATCAAAATGAAATTCGAACACATTGGGATGATCAAAATGAATGTTGGTATTTTTCTATTGTGGATGTGATTGAAGCACTAACTGGGACAGATCGACCCAGAAAGTATTGGAGCGACTTGAAAAGTAAACTTATTAAGGAGGGAAGTGAGTTGTCCGAAAAAATCGGACAACTGAAATTAATTTCCTCTGATGGAAAATTCTATAAAACGGATGTTGCAAATTCTGAACAGTTATTTCGCTTAATTCAAAGCATTTCATCACCAAAAGCAGAACCATTTAAATTATGGTTGGCACAAGTAGGTAGAGAACGTTTGGATGAAATTGAAGACCCTGAAATTGGTTTTGATCGTTTATTGGTAACCTATTTAAAAAAAGGATATACCAAAGAATGGATTAATCAACGTCTCAAGAGTATTGAGGTTAGAAAAGAACTTACAGATGAATGGCAAAATCGAGGAGTCAATCAAGGAAAGGAATTTGCAATATTAACAGATGAAATAACTAAAGCTTGGAGCGGTTTAACAACGAAAGAATACAAGAAGTTGAAGGAGCTAAAAAAAGAGAATCTTCGCGATCACATGTCTAATCTTGAGCTGGTATTAACCATGCTTTCAGAGGCAACAACATCAGAAATTTCAAAAGAAAAAAAACCTACAACGCTCAATGAAAACATAATAATTGCAAATCAAGGTGGCACAATAGCTGGAAATACTCGAAAAGAAATCGAAGAAAAAACGGGTAAAAGAGTCATAACAGAACGTAATTCTAAAAAGATCTCGGAATAACCTAGGTTAAATGATTTAAACTCATGGTCAACCTTTCAATCCTGCGCGATGAATTCGGTCATTTAAACTTTTTCCTATTCCATAAGAAGGAAATTCCTTCATATAGATAACCGCTAAATTCAATTTATCCAATTGATAAAAAGCATCATATAATTTCCGAGAAGCCTCCTCCAAATCGTTCTTTTCGCAGAGAATTAATTGATTTTCGGCTGGAATACCACTAATCATTTTCTCATTAAACAAGATGATTCCCGTTTGGTCAGTTAATTCTATTTGCGCAAAATCACCTACAATTTTCAACGTTGTTTTGGGCGCATAATGATGTTTAACCATTCCTGGTGCAACGATGATTTCACCCGCTTCATTTTGCACGTAAACGGTTGTTAAACAAACCCTTTCAATTTGTTCAACCGTGATTTGCCCCAATCGATACACAATTACTTTGTCTCCTTCAAACCCTACAATCGTTGATTCTATTCCTACAGCACATTCTCCACCATCTAAAATTAACGGAACTTGATCTCCGAATTGAATTTTCACATGCTCAGCGCGTGTTGGACTAATGGAACCATATTTATTGGCACTAGGTGCCGCAACCGGAAACGTTAATTTCTGAAGCAATTCGAGAGTAAGCGGATGATTAGGAACCCTCACTCCTACCCGGTCACTTCCTGCCGTTATCTGATAAGGAATTTTATCGTTTTTTGGTAATAGCAACGTTAAAGGACCTGGCCAAAATTGATTTGCTAATTTCCTAGCCATTGGAGGAAATTCGGACACAAACTCTTTCACCTGCTCAATCGTTCCGCAATGCACAATCAATGGATTGGTTTGAGGACGATTTTTAAGCGTAAAAATTTTTGCAACTGCTTGCGTTGACAAAGCATTTGCAGCCAACCCGTATACGGTTTCAGTAGGTATTGCAATACATTCACCTTGATTCAATAACTGTATTGCTCTATCAATTTCACTTGAATTTTCAATTGTCTCTTGAAAAGACTTAAGAACAAAACGAATAGATTGAAAGGTTCTCGATTCAATTTCAACAAATTCATTTTTTGTAAACCAACTCGCTTTTGTTATTCCTTCCTCTTGCTGACAAACGGTTTTTTTGCTACCCGAATAATCGAAATGAAACCAATGAGTTTCTTTTAAACACCATTTATTTTTAAAAAAATAAGTGTGGTAAGTAGAACAAATCTTGTGATTTATTTCCAGTCCACTGATACCACATTCCTCTTCAATTTCTCTTTGGGCGGCTACCTCGATGGATTCACCCGATTCGAGTTTTCCTTTGGGAATATCCCACATCCCATTTCGTTCAATGAACAAATACTCGTTTTCACACTGCACTATTCCTCCAGCGGCCTGAATAAATTTGCATGATTTTACTAAATTATTCCATAATTCTTCCTTGGAATCGCAAACAAGTGTAACTATTTTATCTTCAGGAGTTTCACGAATCAATCCTACCAATTCATTTTCAAATGAACAATTCGAATTTACATAAATCACATGCTCAGCATTCAATTCTTCCTGCTTATTCCTAAAATTAACTTCCCTGTTTTCAATAAAAACTTTGTACATTTGTTACTATGATATACCACAAAGATAAAGCTTTAAAAATTGCTGAATTCCTTTTACAAATCAAAGCTGTAAAATTACAACCAAAAACCCCGTTTACATGGGCTTCAGGATGGAAGTCGCCGATTTACTGTGACAATCGAATTACCTTATCTTTCCCAAATATTCGAACATTCATTCGGCAAGCCTATGCCCAATCGATATTGGACTATTTTGGAAAACCGGATGTGATTGCTGGAATTGCAACAGGAGGTGTTCCTCAAGGTGTACTGGTTGCTCAAGAATTAGGCATTCCATTTATTTATGTACGGAGTTCTGCTAAAGAACACGGAATGGGAAATATCATTGAAGGCTATTTTGAGAAAGGACAGCGCGTAGTGGTAATTGAAGATTTAATTTCTACCGGTGGAAGTAGCTTAAAAGCAATTCAATCTTTGCGAGAAGCAGGTTTAGACATTAAAGGGTTGGTAGCTATTTTTTCTTATGGTTTTGAAGTGGCAACCAAAAATTTTGCAGAGGCAGAATGTCCTGTTTTGACGCTTTCAGATTATGACACCTTGGTGGAATCAGCGTTAAAAACCAAGTATATTACTGAAGATGATATTGTTTCTTTGCATAAATGGAGAGAAAAGCCTGAAAGTTGGAATCCTTAATTTGTTTGTATGCAACTAATTAGTAATGAAGTAGAAATACCTTCCAATCCGGAAGAAGTACTTAATTTTATTTCAACTCCTTCTCACATTGAAAAATTACTTCCATTAGATAAAATCTCTGATTTTAAATCGGACGAAACCATGTGTTCATTCAAAGTTCAGGGAGGTATTATAATTACCTTGGTTCAGAACGGAAGAGAGGGAAATGATAAATTATTTCTTAAATCGGGCGAAAAATCACCTTTTCCATTCACGTTAACCATACATGCTGAATCTACTCCAAATGGAACCAAAGGATTCATCGAATTTAATGGAGAAGTAAATGCTTTTCTAAAATTGATGGTAGAAAAACCGTTGAGTGCTTTGTTTAATTACATGTCAGACAAGCTGAAAGAGCAATTCTAATCCTTATTTAACCTCTTCAAAATCGGCGTCTTCTGCTTGTATTTTGCTATTTGAAAGTATACTCGTTTTGCCTTTGTTTTTCCGAACAAATTCTTTTTTCTTTTGAAATTCACGTTCACGAGCAATCAATTCTCTTTCCTTTTCCAAATTGCGCTTTGCGATCATCGTTCTACCAATTATACGAAGTATTACAAGTACTCCAATTAAAATAAGTATTGTTTTAATTACCCCCGTAAAACTCGCTGTTACAATCATTTCTATTTAGAAAGGTGCATATTACGTTCGGCATAAATCTTTGTAAAGAAAGGATCTTTCAAATTTTTAATGAAACGAATGGCTTCACCGGTTGATTTCATTTCGGGACCTAACTCTTTTTTTACGTCTGGGAATTTCTCATAGGAAAACACAGGTATTTTAATCGCATATCCTTCCTTGCGCGGATTAAAATTAAAATCTGTAACTTTTTTCTCACCCAACATCACCTTAGTTGCATAATTCACATACGGTTCATCATACGCCTTGGCAATAAATGGAACCGTTCTAGATGCACGTGGATTTGCCTCAATTACATAAACTTTATCATCCTTAATAGCAAACTGAATATTGATTAATCCAACTGTATGTAATTCTACTGCCAATTTTTTCGTAATATCTTCTATTTGAGTCATAACAAAATCACCCAAATTATACGGAGGAAGTAATGCATATGAATCCCCAGAATGAATTCCAGCTGGTTCTATATGTTGCATAATACCAATGATATAAACATTCTCGCCATCACAAATAGCATCTGCTTCTGCTTCAATTGCTCCAGATAGAAAATGATCCAGTAAAATTTGATTGTTTCCCATTTCATTGATAATATCAACCACATGGTGCTCTAACTCCTCTTTATTAATGACGATTTTCATTTTTTGTCCACCCAACACATAGGAAGGACGCACTAATAAAGGAAATCCAAGTTCATCAGCAAGTTCCAATGCTTGTTCGGCACTTTCAACCACCCCATATTTAGGGAAAGGGATGTTATTTGCTTCCAATGTTTGAGAAAATCGACCTCTATCTTCTGCTAAGTCCAGAGATTCATAACTCGTTCCTAGTATTTTAACTCCGTATCGATGTAATTTTTCTGCCAACTTTAAAGCGGTTTGACCACCTAATTGAACAATTACCCCCTCCGGTTTCTCATGCTGAATAATGTCGTAAATGTGTTCCCAAAAAACTGGTTCGAAATACAATTTATCAGCCGTATCAAAATCTGTAGATACCGTTTCAGGATTACAATTAATCATAATTGTTTCATAACCGCATTCTTTTGCAGCTAGTACTCCATGCACACAGGAATAATCAAATTCAATACCTTGACCTATACGGTTAGGACCAGAACCAAGTACAACAATTTTCTTTTTGTCCGTTACCACACTCTCATTCTCATATTCAAAAGTAGAATAGTAATAAGGCGTTTGAGCTTCAAATTCGGCGGCACACGTATCCACTAATTTATAAACCCTGTTAATCCCAAAATCTCTTCGTTTATTGTATACCTGAGATTCCAAGCAACGCACAAGATGAGCCACTTGACGGTCAGCATATCCTTTTTGTTTCGCTTCAAAAAGTAGATCATGCGGTAGATTTTCAATATGATATTTTTCAATCTTACGTTCAAGTTTGATCAAATCTTCTATTTGCTTCAAAAACCAAATATCAATTTTGGTTTTTTCAACAATCGTTTTAAACGGTATTCCCAATTTAATCGCATCGTAAATATGAAACAATCGATTCCAACTAGCATGACCCAGGGAATGTAAAATTTCATCTTGATTGGTTAACTCTTTTCCATCCGCACCCAGTCCATTTCGATTAATCTCCAAGGATTGACAGGCCTTTTGAAGTGCTTCTTGAAAAGATCGACCAATTCCCATAACCTCTCCGACGGATTTCATTTGTAATCCTAATTCTCTATTAGTACCAGGGAATTTATTGAAATTCCACCTCGGAATTTTTACGATAACATAATCCAATGTTGGTTCAAAAAGTGCTGAAGTGGTTTTAGTTATTTGATTATTTAATTCATCTAAATGATACCCAATAGCTAACTTGGCAGCAATTTTTGCAATAGGATAACCCGTTGCTTTAGAGGCTAGTGCGGATGATCTCGACACACGCGGATTAATTTCAATGGCAATAATATCTTCATTTTCATCCGGAGAAACAGCAAATTGAACATTACATCCACCCGCAAAATTACCGATAGAGCGCATCATTTTGATGGCCATGTCCCGCATTCTTTGGAACGTAGTATCGGACAAAGTCATTGCCGGAGCTACAGTAATAGAGTCTCCCGTGTGAATACCCATAGGATCAAAATTCTCTATAGAACAAATAATAACTACATTATCGTTGGCATCTCTCAATAGTTCCAATTCAAATTCTTTCCACCCCAATAAGGCTTTATCAATCATTACCTCATGAATAGGAGATAATTGTAATCCACGCTCCAATAATCCATCAAATTCTTTTGGATCATGAACGATAGATGCACCAGCCCCACCTAAGGTATAAGAAGCACGAATACAAAGAGGGAAACCAAATTTTTGAGCTACTTCCTTACCTTCTAAAAAGGATTTAGCCGTAGTTTGAGGTGCCATCGGAATATCAATTTCATTCATTAATTCCCGAAATGCTTCGCGATTTTCAGTAATTTCAATTGCCTTGATATCAACACCAACAATTTTCACTCCATACTCTTCCCAAATACCCATTTCATCACAATGGATGCAAAGGTTAAGCGCGGTTTGTCCACCCATAGTTGGTAAAACGGCATCTATCTTGTGATTTTTTAATATTTCAATAATACTTTCAGGTTCCAAAGGCTGCAAATAAATATTGTCCGCAACGACTTTATCAGTCATAATGGTTGCCGGATTGGAATTTATTAGCGTAACTTCAATTCCTTCTTCGCGAAGAGAACGAGCAGCTTGGGAGCCTGAATAATCAAATTCACATGCTTGACCGATAACAATGGGGCCGCTACCGATGATTAAAATGGAGCGTATGGAAGAATCTTTGGGCATAATTTCAATTTACAATCTTCGAAGCGAACGTTCGCTGCAAATTGAGCACAAATTTAATTGAAAATTAACCTACTCCTTCAAAAGGGAGCAACAGTTTTTGAACAAAATGAATCGAATTGTTAATATTATTTATATTTTCGAGTAGAATGAAAAAAATCACTCAAAAATCAGGGCGTTTTACAGTTAAAATGGGAAGAGTAATCTTTTTTTTATTTTACCATCTAATGAATTTCGTCTTATCTGCTCAGGACCATCCTAACAACCCTAACCATGACAACGATACTCATTTCATGATTATTGACAACAAAGTTAAATATGCGTTTTGGGGAAATGCTTGGCACGTTCCAATTGGCTACACCGTTGGATCATCACATGACTTTGAAATTGGGCTTGGGCGCAGTTATAAACGAAATTTTTGTGGTGGAGCTGGGTGTATATTTAAAACAAATTCTTGGGGTGTTGGCTATGGTGTAAACACAAAATCTTCACTTAAATACGGTAACATCAGGGCTTATTATGGGTATAACTTTTTTTACTTTCCGCCATTTTCTGCGGGTATTCGAGGTGATTACATTTACGATTTTCATCGACAAGTTCATTACATAAAACCCTCCCTCGGTTTTTCATTTATTGTAGGAGAATTTTTTTATTCATATGGAATAAAGTTAAACAACGGAGAGCGTATACTCCCATCACACGGATTTACAATTAGAATTAATTTATTTTTCCCGATGAAAAAATGGGAAGAACATTATCCAAACCGATGTTGATTCAACCTGGTTGCTTTTAGACCAATCTGTTTTTTGTGGTTAGTTGAAGAATTATCTTAATCGATTAAACTTTCCCAAGCCTTCATTTTATTGTCCAATTGGCTTTTTAAATCTTCATAGGCTGAAAGTACTGCTTGAGATTTTGACTCATCGGTATAATCTAACTCAGCCAAAACAAGATTCATTTCCTCAATTTTAGATTCCAATTCAGAAATTTCTTTTTCGATGCGCTTGATTTCTTTATCATTCGAAAGAGTTGAAGAAGATTTCACCACCTCTTTTACAGGTTCTTTGATTTCCTCCACCACTTTAGCAGCTTTACCGCTTTGATTACTTTCTCGCTGTTCTTCTGCTTTCTTTTTCAAAAACTCCTGAACACTGTAATGATGAATCTTTAACGTTTTGTTGTAGATTTCCCAAATACGATTGGTTAATCCGTCTAAAAACTCTCTATCATGCGAAACAATAATAAATGTTCCTTCATAATTGATTAATGCTTGTTTCAGTACTTCTTTACTTGCAATATCCAAGTGATTGGTCGGCTCATCGAGAATTAAAAAATTAGAAGGACTAAGAAGCAATTGACACAAAGCTAACCTAGTTCGTTCACCACCTGAAAGCACTTTGACTTTTTTATTCACGTCCTCACCGGTGAATAGAAAGGTACCCAAAATAGTCCGTAAATCCTTTCTAATTTCACCCACTGCAATGGCATCAACTGTATCATAAACAGAAAGTTCGGTATCCAATTCTTCTGCTTGATTTTGAGCAAAATAAGCAATGTTCACGTTATGACCATATTTCACAATTCCATCTCCATCCACCTCATTCATTATACGCTTCAATAAAGTGGACTTACCTACCCCATTGGCTCCCAAAAATGCAATTTTCTCTCCTCTACCTACGGTGATATTTATATCCTTGAAAATTAATTTCTCACCATACGTTTTGCCCATTTGATCTAATTCCAGTACCCATTTACCTGGTTGAACACTTAAAGGAAATGTTAAACGCATCCGTGAGGTAGGATCCTTTTCAATTTCAATTCGTTCCGTTTTCTCCAATTTCTTCATCAACGATTGGGCAAATGCAGCTTTACTACTTTTTGCGCGAAATTTATCAATTAACATTTCTGTTTGCTTGATATCTTTATCTTGTTGTTTTTTGGCTTGCTCTAAGCGATCCAAATCTTCCTCACGCAACGATTTATATTTACTATAATTATAGGGGAAATCAAGGATTTTACCTAGGGATATTTCCAAGGTTCTTTTCGTTACATTATCGAGGAACAATCGATCATGCGAAATTAAAATAACGATTCCTTCATATTTTTGAAGATAGGATTCTAACCAACTGATAGAAATAATATCTAAATGATTGGTTGGCTCATCCAATAACAATACATCCGGTTGATTAACAAGAATTCGGGCCAACTCTGCGCGCATTTTCCATCCACCTGAAAAAGAATTCAAAGATCTTTCTAACTCCTCTTCCTGGAAACCCAATCCTTTCAACGTTGTCACAATGCGCTCTTCCCACGTGTGACCATCAAACAAACTATAAGCATGGTTAAGCTCAGAAAGCTCATCCAATAAAGACATATAACTATCAGATTCATAATCTGTTCGAACCACCAGCAAATGATTAATTTCATCCAATCGGGTTCTTATTTCGTTAATTTTCTCGTTGGATTGATTCAGGAACTCAAAAACACTGTTGGTTGAATCAATTACGATATCTTGTGTTAAGAATCCGATATTTGTTCCTTTTGATAAATGGATTTTACCTTCAGAAGATTGTTGTTTTCCGGATAGAATTTTCAACAAAGTAGATTTACCTGCTCCATTTTTTCCGACCAAACCAACACGCTCACCTCGATTAATTTGTAAATTAACTCCTTTAAACAAATATCCCTGAGGAAGATGCACCCCTAAATTCTCCAACGTTATCATGCTGCAAAAGTAGTTAAATTAAACTGTCTATCTATTTAAATTAGTACTTTTGGCACAAATTTCATCCATGAAAATAGAATTATGCGCTGCATCATTTGAATCAATTCAACTAGCGAGAGAATTAAGAATTGATCGAATTGAACTGTGCCAAAACTTGGAACAAGGCGGGCTAACCCCTTCTATAGGTATGATTGATTATGCATTGGCCCAAGAAATAGATACTCATGTATTGATAAGACCTAGAGCAGGAGGGTTTTGTTATACGGAGGAAGAACTTACGGTAATGTTACTGGATATTGGGTATTGCAAACGAATTGGTGTTCAAGGTATCGTTATCGGATTATTGACGGAGACCAATGATATCAACCGGGTTCAATTAGAGCAAGTTTGTGAAGCGGCTCAAGGCATAGACATTACCTTTCATCGTGCTTTTGATGACACAGTTGAATGGAAAAGATCCATGGAATTATTGATAAACATGGGAATAAAACGCATTTTAACCTCAGGAGTTTCAACTAATGTTGATTCAGGTTTTCAGGTTTTAAAAGAAATGATGAATTATTCCAAAGGTCGAATAGAAATTATGGCTGGAGGTGGAATAAACGCTAATAATGTAACTAAAATATCAACAGAGATTCATCCTGACGCCATTCACTTTTCCGGAACCACAAAAACCTTATTAGATGAGGAATCGCTTTTTTCAGAAACCATTTTAAAGGTCGATCGAAAAAAAGTAAGTAGAATTATTAGTTCCCTTGTGGTAAATTAATTTTTATCGAACTTATAAGTATATTGAATCATAATGGTTCGCGGCGCCTCTATTTTCAGTGGGCGCAAAGAATAACTGCGATTTAAAATATTACTTCCAATCAATGCTATTTTATGCGTTTCATTAAACGAGTAAGAAATCCGCGCATCGAAAATCCAATTACCATGCCTGTGGGCATAAAAATAATTCATGTACTTCAAGTCTTGAATCCAATTCCCGATATCCGATGTAGTATCGGAAGTTAGTTCCTCAAAATCCTTAATTATACCATCCATATTCACAATCTTGCTAAAATACTTGGCACTCATTCCAATGCTCAACTTTTTATTATAAGTCAATTCAGCATCCAACTTAACATTATGTAAAAACCGGTATTTTAAAATTCCTTTCGAACCATCCAATGAAGTTTTATTATAACTGAATTCGCGGTTTAAAGAATCTGTAGCGTACACATAATCAGGAGATAACGTTTTAGGGACAATGTAATTATATCCAGTCATGAAGGTTAAATTGGTTTTCTTACTCAATTTTGCCATTCCCATAAAAGAAGCATCGATACCAGTTACTCTTGATTGACCTGTATTAAGAAACATGAAACCAGCACTAGAACCCAATGTTTGAGGATCACCCGAAAGGCTTTTCCATATACCGAACATGTATTCAATCGTATTTTGGTATTCTTGCCAAAATGCAGCAAGATCAATATAACCGTAAATCTTTCCTAGTTTCAACCCTTGTTTGATTCCAATTTCAGCATTCCAGCTGCTTTCAGGTTTCAGGTTCGGATTGGGGAAAACACCAAAATTACCAACCCCCGTTTTAATAAATCGTTCTGTGATGGTTGGAAAACGGTAACCTTGTCCATAAGATCCTCGCAAATAGGTTTCTTGATATAATTTAATCGTAGATCCTGCCCTGAAAATCGGTTTAATTGCTGTGATCGTATCATTTAATTGAAAATACTCCAAGCGAGCCCCTGCAGAAAGATTAAATGTTTTATTCACTTTACTTTCAACTTGCGTATAGGCACTAACATTCAACAGTTGGTTGTTCGGCGAACCAGATCCTACATAAATATTTGAAAATGAATTGGTAAATGAACTTGTTATCCCACCAATAAAATCAATGTTTCGCAATTCAGGATAGCTTTTTTGAAACATGTAATCTCCATAAACAGTGGTAGCATTGTTCGATTGATTGGCACTCATATTGTTATCTGCATGCAAGATTCGAGCACGTAATGAATGTTTACCATCTGTTGCCGTATTAAAATGGATATACGGATCAAGATTAAAAATCACTTGATCTTGAAGGAATATTGCCCCAGGATACGCTCGATATAAACCGGTTGTATCATTTAACCAAGCCAAGGGCATAGTGGAATGTGCTAGCATGAAATTACCATTCATTCCATAATTAAGACCTTTGTATTTTTGGGATCTATATCTCAAGTTAAAATTAATTCGTGCCCGTTTTGAAATGAGTTGTTTTTCAGTGAAATTCGTAACTGTATCTGGAAAAACGGACGCGACAATGGAATCGGTTTGAGGTGGACCAATATACCCATGATCATAATTGAAATTACCTCCTAAAACTACATCTAAATTTGAAAATTTCTTTGCATAAAGAAAATTCATTCCGTGAATTCCTGGATAATTTTCATTCCATTTTGCGTCCGAAGATGAAGAAGGTGCAGAATACGCTCCGGAATACACATTGACTTTAAAAATAGGTTTTTGTTGAGGAAAAGCTGTTCGAATATGAACGGAACCTGACAACGCGGAACTACCTGAAAGAACGGATGCAGCACCTTTAACCACCTCTACTTGACTAATGTTTTCCACTGGAATAAAACCCCATTCTGGTCGTCCTGCATCACCTGATAACATTGGCATATCATCCACAATAATTGCTACTTTAGAGCCCACGCCAAAAGTAAAACCACTTCCTCCTCGAATTTGAGGTTCACCATCCAAAATATTCAGTCCAGGCGTTTGATCCAATGCCGTTTCGATACTCCTTGTATTTTTATTTTCAATCATTTGAGGCTTAATCACCACCATTGTAACGGTTTGTTCCTCAATTGATTTGTCAAACTTTCCAACCTTCACCTCAAATTGATCCAATTCTTTTATTAAGGATTTAAGTCTAATGGAATGATTGACAGCGGTATTAGGAATAATTGTTACCGTTGATGTATCCGTTTTCATATCTGAAAATCGGCAAATTATTCTCGCTTGTCCAAGCGGAAGTTCGAGCCGATAATACCCTTTTTCGTTTGTAACAGCTCCACGGGTGATATCTTTTCGATAAATGACATCCGCACCTTCAATAGGATTCCCTTTTTCGTCGGAAACAATTCCTTCCAAAAATCCACTTTGTGCCCATAAAAATTGGGTTGCAAAGACTGCAAAAACGAGTAGGATTACCTTCATTAAACTTAAGGAACTAAAATTTTAATTGTAGATTTCGCTGATTTTAAAAAATAAACTCCAGCATGCAATTGGCAACCGTTTACAGAATCTATCGTACCTTGTACCTGTGTTTTTCCATCCATGGAAATAACAGAAACATAGGGAGCATTACCTGTTACCATCAAACCAGATTGACTGGAATAATAAGCAGAAAAATCCTTGTTCGACTCGATCGATTGAAGACCAATCGTGCTGTTGTAGATCAATTCGATATCATCCACAAGTACCTCATCATTTGCTGATCCACCACCAGGAGTTTTATTGGTAGTGAAAGTAACCAATAAAAAAGCCGGAGTTGGAGCCGGAGCACCAGGAACATAATTAAAAGGCACAGCCATTCTAACCCAAGAACCATTGGTCTTTGCATAGTTTTTCTCCGCTCTTGCTACTACATGCGAAAGAGAATTGGCATCAATTGGGTCACGCAAATCATATGAATCGTGAAGAACAGCATGAATTCGAGCGGAATCTGATGCATTAGCCGCTGTGTATTTTACCCAAAACACGATTGAATCAGGAGCGGATGTAATTGCCTCAGAAAAATTGGCGTCTGCAGTAAGTGAGACATTATAATTAGCAGGATCGCTCGCTGTAGTGCTCCCCATATTAATTCTACCTAAGGTCATATTTCCATTGGCAACAATACCCAATGTGCTTTTTGACCAAACACGGGCACAATAGGAACCTGTTGCTCCAGCACGAATATTTGTAGAACGCTGAATTTGTTGGGAGCCGAAAGAGGTAAAACTTCCTTGAGCAGATTTGAAACTATTCCAATTTGTTGGTTCTTCTGTAGACTGCCCTACATTATCCCATGATTCCATGTTACTATTGCCAATTTGCTGTTGAGCCTGAGCAAAAGAAAATGAAAGACTTAAATATAAAAACGTAATTTTTTTCATGCTTTATTAATTATTAACGTACAAATAAAACAAAAAAAATAGAATTTGAAGCTGCTCATTTGAACAGATTACAAACTATTTATTCACGAAACTTATGCTAATTGAAATTCTTCTTCCCAAATTTTAAATGTAAAAGGTACGCGCACCATGTGCTCATAATCTTTTCCTACCTCTAACATATCTTGGTCAGCAGCATGGTAATACCATTCTACGCGTGCATCGAAATTACGATCAGACAATTCATTTAATTGATATAATAAATGAAGAATATTCTTAGATGATGAAATATTCAAGTAAGCAATATCGAGTTTCACTACAGTTTGCTCTGCCGGAGTATTGATGTACGATTTAAACCAGTTTAAAACAGGTGCCCAAAAATCATCGCTATTTTCAGGAATTGATTTTCCATGAATTTCCATGATTCCGGTGCATTCAAAACGAATGGATGGAGTCAACGATGTTGCAGTGATAATTAAAGATTCCATTGGTGATGTGCAAATAGGTTTGTAATTTTTCAGACTATCAAAGAGGGCTAAATTAAACTAATTTTTCAATTCAACCAAAAAAGAATACAAGATAAATTAATCTAGATATAACTCACGGAACTATTATTTTTTTCTGAAGAAAACTTTTATTGGAACACCCTCAAAATCAAACTCATCCCTTAATCTATTTTCTATAAATCGCTTGTAAGAATCTTGAACATATTGCGGCAGATTACAGAAAATGGCAAAAGCCGGTGAATAGGTTGGCAATTGTTGAACATACTTGATTTTGATGTATTTTCCTTTTACCGCTGCAGGAGGTGTTGCTTGAATAATAGGCAACAAGACATCATTCATAACTGAAGTAGGAATCTTTTTAGTTCTATTTTCATGTACCCGCATTGCTGCTTCAATTGCTTGATAAATACGTTGTTTAGTTAGAACTGAGGTAAAAATAATTGGAACATCATTAAATGGAGCCAATTGTTCACGTAGTTTCGCTTCATACGCTTTCATGGTTGTATGATCTTTATCTACTAAATCCCATTTATTTACTAAAACAACGATTCCTTTCGAATTTTTTTCTGCAATGTAATAAACGCTCAAATCCTGTTTCTGAATTCCTTCAGACGCATCAATCATAACAATACACACATCGGCATTTTCTATTGTTCGAATTGACCGTAAAACAGAATAGTATTCAATATCCTCATGCACTTTAGATTTCTTTCTAATCCCTGCTGTATCGATTAACACAAAATCAAATCCAAATGCTTTGTATCGAGTATGGATAGCATCTCTGGTTGTACCTGAAATATTTGTTACTATATTTCGCTCTTCTCCTGTTAACGCATTTATTAAAGATGATTTCCCCACATTTGGTCGACCAACTACAGCAATTTTTGGCAATGATTCCTCTTCACGCGAAATATCTTCATCAAAATTGAAAAAAGGAACAATCGCATCAAGAATTTCACCCGTACCAGTACCATTGGTGGCAGATAGATCATAAACGTCTCCCAAACCAAAGGCATAAAATTCAGCAGATAAACCAACTCGTTGTGTATTATCCACTTTATTAGCCACCACCACGACAGGTTTTCCAGATTTTCTCAATTTTTTAGCCACAAGTTCATCCATATCCATGATACCTGCCATCACATCAACCATAAAAATAATTACGGTTGCTTCTTCAATAGCTAAATCAACTTGACGTCTAATTTCTGCTTCAAAAATATCATCTGAATTTACCGCATACCCACCAGTATCAATGACTGAAAACACTTTACCATTCCATTCACCTTTGCCGTATATACGATCACGCGTTACTCCGCTCACCTCTTTTACGATCGCATTTCTTGATTCTGTAAGTCTATTAAAAAGAGTTGATTTGCCCACATTTGGCCTTCCTACAATTGCTACAATGTTAACCATTGATTAAAATATTTTAGTTGAATTTGATTAATGCCCGTATCCGTATTTTTTCAATTTACTATCGCTTGTTCGCCAATCTTTATCGACTTTCACGTACGTTTCCAAAAATACTTTTTTGTCTAAGAATTTTTCAAGGTCTTTTCGAGCATAAGTACCTATTCTTTTTAGCATTTCCCCGCCCTTTCCTATTATTATTCCTCGTTGAGAATCGCGTTCAATAATAATAATGGCACGAATTCGGATAATATTCCCTTCATCTAGATAAGTATCTACTTCTACCTGACTACTATAGGGAATTTCTTTTTTACATAATTCAAAAATTTTCTCTCGAATTATTTCAGACACAAAAAATCGGACGGGTCTATCACTAATTTCCTCTTTATCATAATAAGGAGGACTAATTGGCAATAAATCGAGGATATGAGCCCAAACTTTTTCTAAGTTAAATGAATGCAAAGCAGAAATTGGTACAATTTCAGCGGAAGGAAGTTGTTCTTGCCAATAAGCCATTCGCTCTTCCACTAGGGCCTGATCTACTAAATCTATTTTATTCACCAAGCAAAAAACAGGAATTTTCATTTTCTGAATTTTAGCAAGCGTTTCTTTGTGATTCATCTCCGATTCATACGGATCAGTTATAAACAATAATATATCAGCATCTTTAAGGGAGGAATTCACATACCCCATCATAGCCTCATGCATTTTATATGCTGCATTAACCACGCCAGGCGTATCTGAAAAAACAACTTGATACTCAGGTTCATTAACGATACCCAAAATTCTATGCCGTGTGGTTTGTGCCTTTGATGTTACTATTGATAGTTTTTCTCCCAACATAGCATTCATAAGGGTAGATTTCCCCACATTCGGACTACCAACTATATTTACAAAACCGGATTTATGATTTTCCATTCGGGAACAAAGTTACAAATAATCCACCAAGAAGCCTAAAACTAGCATAAAGACAAGGCTAAATAAAAATGTATAATTTTTAACTACCAGGATGCAATAATTAAAGAACGCAACGCATGTACCTTTGACTTATACATTTAGAAAACAAAAACACAATGACAACACTAACAAAAAGTAAAAGCTTACTACCGACTTGGACAGGTAGTTTATTTGATAACGGAAGACTTTTAAGTCCTCGAATGCTTGATTTAAATAGTGAATTTCTTCCTTGGGATTATGTTGATAGAATTCCTTCTGTAAACATCAACGAAAACGAGAAAGAATTTTCCATTGAAATGGCGGCACCGGGCCTTGAAAAAAAGGATTTTAAAGTCGAAGTAGAGAAAGGAACCTTGCATATCCGGTCCGAAAAAGAACTTGAAACAACTGAGGAAGAAACTAATTACTCACGTAAGGAATATTCCTACAATAGCTTTCAACGATCTTTTGCTTTGCCTGAAAATTGTTCAACCGACAAAATCAACGCAAAATACGACAAAGGAATTTTACATGTTTCTATCCCGAAAAAGGAAGTAACCCTTAGTAAGGCTACAAGCGAAATCCCTGTTTTTTAGTTGTCGAAACAACCTGAAAGAGAAACTCCCTGTTCTGAAAAAACAGGGAGTTTTTTGTTTTCAACAAATCGATATGCATTAGATTCATTAGCAAAGAGATTTTACAGCCCAATAATTGGATACATTTGAAATAAGTAAAATTTCAAGGTGAATTATCCATTTATCATACGATACACAACATTTTTAATAATTGCATGCGTTGTAAACAATGTGATGGCTCAAAAATCATGTTATCTGGTTGAAGATAATGAAAAATACACCTATGAAATGATTCAAAGCGATTTAGATTCATTACATATACTTTTCCCAGAGCGAACCCATTTAACAACTATCGGAACTTCCGAGTTTGGACTTCCCATTTCGGTATTAAGAATTGGCCATAAAACACCTAAAAAAAGGGCTGTATTATTTGTTGGAAATGTACACGCTCGAGAAGATTACAGTTCAAAATTTGTAATGAAGTTTTTGAATTTGTATTTACTTTCATTCAGTGGTGACTCCGTTATATACAAAAATGCGGTTTCTTATTTAAATGAGGTTGATCTTTATTTTTTACCTGTTGCTAATCCGGATGGATTAAAAATAGCACATGAAAACTGGAATGGAATTGAAAACTACCTTACTCAAATAAATGGCATTAAAAAACTGGAAACATTTGCCGAATGGAAAGCAAACGGAAAAGGAATTGATTTAAATGATTCTTTTGACGATAGCACGCATTCATTAAATAAAAGTTATAATTACTCGCCTGTACCCTGCTCCGAAGGATACAAGGGAAGATACGCCGCCGAACCAAAAGAAACGCAAGCGATTCAAACTTTCGTAAGTAAAATCAAACCATTGATGACTTTATCCTTTCACACCAAGGGCGATATTATTTATTGGGCTGATTCTAAGACTCATCACTACTTCAACGGAATTGATAGTTTAATCAATGATTTAGCACTGAAATCTAGTGGTTTTTCTTTTGTACCTGTATCTCCAAACCCTTCTATTTACGGAGGTGGATTAGAGAATTACATGCGCTTTCAATGGGGACTTTTGGGAAGTTGTGTTGAATTATCATCCGGAGATAGTTACCGTAAACAATTTGCCGACAACCAATTTAATTCACGGGTTTGGAAAAAAGCATGGAAAATTCCAATTGTTTGTATAGAGGAGGTAATTAAACATGCTGATGAATTGGAACAAATCCATAATAAACATAAACGAGCCTATTAAGGATCGAAAAACAGCTAATTTTTCATTTCACAGTAATTTAACCTAAAAACAATCAGTTTTTAACAACAATTTGCCACAAACACTTCATTTTCTGTTAATAACTTAGTTGATAACACGATTTTACTGATATTAAAAGGAGTTTTTTTGCTTGTTAAATTTGTAGAAGTACTTACGTAATAAACCGAAGACTATGTTCAACGCCATAATGAAACGAAAACTTACTGATAATCAAGTTGCAAATATTTTCATTAACGCAATTTTCGATTCAGTAGACGCTGGTTGGAATGAAATTTCTTCCATGATAAACGATGATCCGGCTTTTGTTCAATCGCCAAACTTAAATGCAAAAGACAGCGGTGAATTTGGTCTTATCGTTATTACAGGTAATTTATCTTTTTTAGAAAGTACATTTGAGGCTGAACAAGCTATGCGGGTTGAACGAATCATTTTTCAAAAACTAGCAAAAATATATGACATGTGCGAGGTTGATTTCGAAAACCTTATTCGCAAATATCAGTCTTTTATTTCACGTGTTAATCACCCTTCAAAAAACATGATTTACGGCATGTCTAAAGCTGTTTTTCATAAATATCGTTTAAATGAGTATCAAGACGAATATTTCAAAAGAATGCAAGCACCTAATCCACTTTTCTTAAAAAGAATGGATGAGGTAGTTTCTAATTTTATTTGGAATTGGGATGCGTTTTTCAAGAAATATAAATTGAGCTAATCGAGAATCCATTAATCAACTAGTTGAATTTTAATCTTACTGAGGGTTCCATTCTTTTGCAGAATCTCTATTATATACATTCCCCTACTTATATTTTCAGTTGAAAATTTGTTTTCTGATGATTTAAGTAGATCAAAAGAAACTCCATCCATTTGAATGAGTCTTACGTTAACTACAGGGCTTTTCGCATTACTAATGGCTATGTAATCATTTGCCGGATTAGGAAACACGGTTAACGGTTCTACCTCCCCATTCGAAAGGGTAGCAGATACACATTCTCCCATATAGTAATTTGAAATGCCATGATAATATATAGCGAGAGAAGAATTTTGATAGGTAACAGAATCACAGCCGCAAACAGGATCGTAAATATCTGGAATTTGAACACCGATATTAATTAATGTGCTATCAATGCAATTCAAAAACACGACCGTATCTGACATACACAAGGAGTTGCAAGCGTAAGAACTACCATAAAAATAATTGGTATAATCAATACCGTCTGAGCCAATCATAGAACAGCCTGATAATTCAATACACTCATCCCCTATTCTGCACCAACCTAAAAC
>JACCDY010555272.1_pt1 | contig 75664 bp, 76 predicted proteins | sample 7446391 | NCBI WGS metagenome assembly JACCDY01 (sample SAMN15323451, study PRJNA562643) | freshwater metagenome | isolation source: river surface water | place: USA:Blue River Watershed | collected 2017-08-18
GTTCGGGGGTGATGGTCTTGGCATTCTTTAGTGCAATTGGAATGTCAGCCTCTGCGGTGATTGCCAATGATGCGGTGTTGTCGGCGGTACTCAACCTTGTGAAGATTGCTCTCTTTAGAAATCTTGATGGGCTGCCTGATTCTCTGATTCTGATTTCACTATTGTGCGGCCTTGCGACTATTCCCGGGGTCTGGTTTGCGAAATGGCTGTCAAGCCGTATGCAGCAAAAGACCCAACAGGGGCTTATTGAGCTCGTCATCGCAGCGAGCGCGTTACACTTGGTGATCCGGGCGCTGACATGACAACGATTAAAGGGAGATTGGCAAAGTGAATTCGCAGCTTCAGACCGCCTTTGCGCCAACAGGTGTGTTGCGCGTCTCGATCAATGTCGGGAATCCCATTCTTGCCAAGCGAGTAGACGACCGAGCGGTTACTGGCGTCTCAGTCGATATGGCGCATGCGCTCGCACAAGAACTGGGCCTGCCAGTGGAACTCGTGGTCTTTGAGTCTGCAGGAGAGTCCGTTCAGGCGGTTATCGACGAGCGGGCAGATGTCGGTTTCTTTGCAATCGACCCGAAGCGAGGACAGGAGATCGCGTTTACAGATGCCTATGTATTGATCGAGGGCTATTACCTCGTTCGTGATGACTCTCCTATTGCCTCAAACGAATCAGTGGATCAGCCCGGTGTGCGTATCGCTGTGGGTAAGGGCAGTGCCTACGACCTCCACCTCCAGCGCACAATCCAGCATGCTCAGTTAGTTGCCGCGCCAACATCTCCTGCAGTTTTTTCTTTTTTCGTCGAACACCAGCTCGAGGTAGCGGCAGGCGTGAAGCAGCAGCTCGAAAAAGATCTGCCAAAGTTCCCTGGCCACCGGTTGTTGCCTGAGCGTTTTATGGTGATTCGTCAGGCGATGGGGGTTGCCAAGTCTCGAGGTTCCGCAGCCCGTGCAGCGCTAACGCAATTTGTAGAGCAACAAAAGTCGATTGGCTTTGTAGCTCAAGCCCTTGACCGTCATCAGATTACTGGAGCAACTGTGGCACCCTTAAACTCGACTACAACACAAGCAGTTCAAGATAACGATCAACGTCCTCGACTCGGATTAATGTTGGGTGACCCCACCGGAATCGGCCCTGAGGTGGCTATTAAGTTGCTTAACCGACCCCAGACGCATGCCGAGGCGCGGGTTCTGGTGGTGGGGGATCATCGTATCTTTCAACAAGCCGCAAAGCATCAAGGCTTTGACTGGCCGGTCCGCCTCGTGACCCGCGGGCAGGAGGTGGTCTGGCCCTCGGCGGGTACGAGGGAGATCCTGATGGTGGATTTGAATAACATCGATCCGGGTGTTGTAACGCCGGGGTCTGCCGACCCAGCGATGGGATGGCGTGTTGGTGAGACGCTCCAGGTCATGACACACATGGCACTTAACAAGGAGATTGATGCGATTTGTTTCGCGCCGCTTAATAAAGGGGCGATTAATCGTGGTGGTTGGAAGTATTTAGATGAGCATGCGATGTTTGCGGATTGGAACCAACACCAAGGATATTACGGTGAGGTCAACATCATCCCCATGTTCTGTACCTTCCGCGTGACCTCCCATGTCAGTCTTCGGGAGGCTGTTGATTTGGTGATTCCTGAGCGTATTGAGGGCGCAGTCACCTTAGCCCACACGGTACTGAAGGGGCTTGGTCATCAAACGCCACGTATTGGTGTCGCTGCGCTGAATCCGCACTCTGGTGAGGGGGGGTTATTTGGTGATGAGGAAATCACGATTATTCGACCAACACTGCAAAAGCTCACCGCAGCCGGCCTTTATACCGAGGGCCCTTATCCTTCGGATACGGTGTTCTTGAAGGCGAAGGCGGGGCTTTTAGATGCCGTGGTGATCATGTATCACGACCAAGGTCAGATCGCCACGAAGCTGCTCGGTTTTAGCGAGGGCGTTACGCTTACGGGCGGTCTTAAAACAATCTACACCACACCAGCCCACGGCACTGCCTACGATATTGTTGGGCAGAATAAAGCCGATCCTGGCGCGATGATTAAGGCTTTCGAGGTGGCGGTGCGTCTGGCGAATCGACGCCGAATTGCTGCTCCCACTGCTCAATCTCATTGATACCGAGAATATCTGCATAGTCCTGGGCGGATAGTGAGTGCTGTTGAAGGCCGTCAATATCGCCTAAACGCAGCCGATCTAGATTGGCCTTTAAGGCATGTCCAAAACTGGCACGTGCTAGTGCCGGAAAAATTCCGATCGAGACTCCATGGCCTAGCCAATCATGGGCTGGCAGTGCCATCAGCCGCGTATCGATACTCATGTTGACCATGCAAGGTGTTTGTAGCTCTTTAGCAGCACTCCGAATCTGATCGAGAAGTTCTGGGCTTGACTTAAGCTCAATAAATATTGCCTCTGCGCCCGCCTTAATAAAATCCTTAGCCCGGGCAATGGCCGCGTCCAGGCCAAGGCTTGCTGCAGCGTCGGTTCGTCCAACAATGACTAGGGGGGCATCCGAATCGAGACGTGCCTCGCAGGCAGCCGCTATCCGATGCACTGCTTCGCGATGACCGAGAACGGCGCGCGCACCGGGCAGCTGTGCGCAGCGTTTTGGCGTGATCTGATCCTCAATATGAATGGCACAGACACCGGCCGCTTCGAGCGCACGTACCGTGCGTCGAATATTCACGACGCTGCCATAGCCAGTATCTGCATCGCAGATTAAGGGTAGGCGACTACATTGATTCAGTCGGCCTAGGTGATCAGCGAGCAGGGTGAGGTCAACTAGCCCCACGTCGGGCTCTCCGAGGAGGCAGGCGGATACCGCATTGCCGGAGATGTAGGCAGCATCCACCTCAAAGCGTTCCAGTATTTTTAGCCCAAACCCGTCGTAGACACCGGGTGCGAAAATTGGCTTTGAAGATAGAAGCTGTTCGCGAAATGCGCGACGCTTCATCGCTGCAGAGGGCATAGGTACTTTGGCTGTCATGGCGTCAAGGACATGCGACCCTGCGAAGTAGGCCAACCATTATGCTGCTTGAGGTAAGCCAGAAGCCCGCCCGAAGAAACAATGTCTAGCAGAACATCCGAGAGGCCAGTACCTTGGCGAATAGACTGATCGTCAAGCGTGATCCTGCCGCTTCCAAGATCAATGCAGAGCTGCTGCCCTGAACTCAGCCCCTCGGTTGGGGCTGTGATGAGTGCGAGCCCGTTGTTGATCGCATTTCTAAAAAAAGCGCGTGCAAAGGACGGCGCCACAATAACAGCGACACCAATGTCTCGCAGAATCTGTGCCGCCTGTTCGCGGGATGAATTAATTCCAAAGTCTCTACCGGCAACGAGGATTATTGTCTTGCCAGATTCCCGCAACGCTTTCGCTTGTGCTGGGAAATTAGGGTCTAACTTTTCAAAGGCATGCTCCACGATAAATGCACTATCTTTTCCTGGCATATATTTCGTCGAGCAGTGGATGTCTGTATTGACATGATCCCCCAAGGCAATGGCAAATCCCTTGATCAATGAATTCACAGTTGGCTCCAGTTCACATGATCGATCTCTCGGGGATCCGTAATAACACCCCGCAGCGCAGATGCCGCGACCGTCGCCGCTGAGCCTAGCCAGATATCGGCATGATCATTGCCGAGCCGGCCTTTAAAATTACGGTTGGCCGAAGAGATGATCGTTTCATTATCACCGGGTGTGAAGTGCCCGGTCACGCTAATACAGGTCCCACATCCTGCAGATTCAAACGATCCTCCTGCAGCGACAATGGTTTCGATAAGTCCCTCTTGGGCCGCCTTCAGGTAGATCGCACGGGATGCTGGCGTGACAATCAAACGTACGCCGGGGGCAAGTCGATGGCCCTTGAGTACGGCGGCAACTTGTCGGATATCGTCAAGCCTTCCGTTGGTGCAGGTACCAACCAAAGCAGCCTGTATTTTCTGTCCAGCCGCCTCAGTCACACAGACAATATCGTCGACCTCATGTCGGCGGGCGAGTTGTGGCGTGAGCCGAGCCGTATTGATTGAAAATTGAGCAAGGTATTGAGCGGACTTATCCGCGGTGACTGGTTTCGGAGGGCGTGCGTTGTGTTCGGCCAACCACTGCAGTGTCTTTGAATCGGCCTCGAGCAGAGCGGCCTTTGCTCCGAGTTCGGCCGCGTGATTACACAGGGTCATTCGATCATCAATATCCATAGCGTCTACCGCTGAGCCCACATACTCAATGGCCTGATAGTTAGTTCCCTCAGCACCGAGTTTCCCGAGCATGTGGAGCGTGACATCCTTGGCCCAGACGCCTGGCATTAGGGCCCCATCAAGTGTCACTTTTAGCGTTTGTGGCACCTGGAACCATAGCTTTCCGTAGGCCATCGCCGCGGTGAGGTCAGTACCCTCGACCCCCATTCCAAGGGCATTAAATGCCCCGTAGGTGACTGAGTGGCTATCGGTGCCGACGACAAGATCACCGCAGGTGAGGTGACCCTTTTCGGGAAGCAGCTGGTGGCAGATTCCTTCACCGATGTCATAGATCGTTGCGCCCGTTTGCTCTGCAAAATCTCTAAGCGTCGCGTGAATCTGGGCCGCCTCTTTATGCGGAGGCGGCGAGTAGTGATCCAAGATAAGGGCGGTTTTAGGCGCGAATCGAAGGGGAGCCTCGGCGATCTGGCCCATGGCCTTCATTGCTCCCGGCGCACGGGCATCAGTCAGCATCGCGAAGTCGATGTCAGCGACAAGAAAATCACCTGGCTTGCAGTCCGCTATTGCAGCATGGGACGCAAGGATTTTTTCGACGATCGTGTGGCCCATAAGGTGTGTCTTTATAGAGTTTTAAAGTAATCTAAATCGGCGTTCAGGCTGTGAGAAGATATCCCTAAAGGCCAGTCGCTGCAATGTGGTGGCCTATCAATCATCCCTTGATAAGAAAGAATTATCTCAGTATGACTCAAACTATTTCACCCGAGGCGGCCAAGCGCGAGATTCATGGCGCTAAAGAGTGTGCTTTGCTCGATATCCGGGAGCATGGCCTCTATGGAGAGGGTCACCCGTTTCTATCCGTTCACTGTCCTTACTCCGATTTCGAGCAGACGGTGGTGGCACTCGTACCCAATCGTCAGGTCTCGGTGATTCTTATGGACGATGGCGATGGCATCAGCGAGCGCGCTGCAGATCTGCTCATGCAGATGGGCTATCGCCAGGTGTCGATATTGAAGGGGGGGGCACCGGCCTGGGCTGCGGCCGGATACACGCTCTATAAGGGGGTCAATCTGCCAAGCAAAACCCTGGGAGAGCTTATTGAGCATCATGATCACCCGCAGATTATTTCGCCTGCGACTCTTCATCAATGGCAGACCGAGGGGAGGCCTCTGCATTTTTTCGATTGTCGGCCGCCCAACGAGTACGACAAGATGACGATACCGGGTGCACGATGCGTTCCGAATGGAGAGTTAGCACACCGATTGGCGGCTGTTGTTACAAACGATAGTGACCCTATTGTTGTTACGTGCGCGGGTCGAACGCGCGGGCTGATCGGGGCTTCCGGCCTTCAGCGCTTAAAGCTCAATAATCCAATCTATGCGGTGGAAAATGGAACCCAGGGCTGGGCGTTATCCGGTTTCACGCTTAATCGTGGTAATGGCCGCCCCGAGATGCCTGCTCTGAGTCAGAGCGAACTCGAGACGAGTAGGCAGCGTGCCGATGCGCTTATTGCGGCAGAGAAATTAGTCTGTATTGATGTCGCAGCGTTTCAAGAACTCGCGCGAGATCAGGATCGAACCCTCTATCTTGTAGATGTTCGAAGCCTAACGGAATTCAAGGCAGGGCATCTACCTCATGCCGTCCATGCATGGAGTGGCCAGATCGCTCAGGCAGCCGACCTAACAATCGGTGTTCGTCGGGCCCGAGTGGTGCTCAGCGACGACACGGGGATGCGTGCTGCGATTGCAGCAATTTGGCTACGTGCGCTGAACTACGAGGTGTACATTATTCGAGAAACGAATTCTGGGGCGCTGCCATCCGATTGGCGGGAAAACGCACCCGCCAGATCACCGGTTGATCTGCTCAAGCAGATTCCAGTCTCATCAGCTATTGCGCAGATTTCTGGCGGTGGGGCCCGGGTTATCGATATTCGTAATTCCCAAGCGTTTCGGCGAGCACATATCCCAGGAGCGCTCTGGGCAAACCGAGCGCGGCTTGGCGCAATTCCAAATGACTGCCCTCTGATTCTATGTGCTGATGATGCTGTAGCGGCGGCTTATCTGGCTCGGGATCTTCGCAGTCGAGGTGTAACGATTAACGGGTTATTAGAGGGGGGCCTTGCTGCATGGCAGGCGGCTGGACAGCCCATCGCAGTATCCCCTGATCACCCCGCAGATGGAGAGTGCATTGATTTCTTGTTTTTTGTTCACGATCGACATGACGGGAACTTGGATTCTGCAAGGCGCTACCTTGAGTGGGAGACTGGCCTAATCGCGCAGCTAGATCCCGAGGAACAACAGAGTTTTCGTTTGGCATAAAAAAGCCGATCCCCGACAGAGGATCGGCAAAAGACCCAGATGGGCTGAGCCCTAGGAGCAGACCCTTAGATCGAGAGAAGAGCAGTTAGTTCACGAATGCTGCCTACACTCTCAATACGGCGGATCATATCGACTACCTGGCCAGCCTTTTTGCTATCAAATTTCGAGAATTCGCAGTTTTCACGGAATTTCTCAGCGACTTCTTCGTAACTCATGGGCATTGCGGGGCTACCCCGACCAAAATCGGCGCTGCCTCGAATAACACGGCCATCGGTGAGGGTGATCGTGATGAGGGTTGTCATCTTGTGAAAACCTGCCGCCTCGGCCTCTGGGTCGACTCCGAAATCAACCTTCTGAATCATTGCTTGAACGTCTGGTCGCATTACGACCTCATCGGTGAACTCTGATAGGCCCGCCCGACGATCGAGTAAAAGAATCGCCATGCAAAACTCCATTGAGAATTTCGCCTGGAGTTCATTGGTTGGACGATGATGAATTAGCGCATTTGGCATGTTGTGATTCGTGCCTACTTTCACACTGACCACCTGTTCTGGCTTGATATCGTGGGCTTTAATCAGTCGAATCATTTCCGTCATGCCGGGATGCGTTAGCGAGCCAGAGGGGTGAGGCTTGATTGAGACTCCTGGTGAGGAAAATGTCCAAGGCCTGCCCAAAACACCGTCAATCGCCTTGGGGTCGTAGCCCCCGCCAGCTGCGCTAAAAAATCCCCGAGGTGCTTCGAGAATCGTCGGCGCGGCTGTCCAGCCAATTTCAGCAAATTCTGCTGCGACAACACCGCTTTCAGACGATCGGCCCGCATGAAAGGGTTTTGTCATAGTGCCAAAATTCTCACGTAGACCGGCCGATTGACTGCCCGCAATCGAGAGCGCACGGCGCATCGTTTCGCGGTTAAGGCCCATCAGTTTTCCGGCGGCACTCGCACTTGCGAAGGTGCCGCAGGTCGCTGTGGAATGAAATCCTGTTTGATAGTGCCTCGGGTTGATCGCCTCAGAAATTTTGCACTCTACCTCCACGCCGAGCTGATAGGCTAGAAATACATCCGCACCGGACGCGTTGAGTGCCTCCCCCTTTGCGATGGCTGAGGGGAGCGCGGGTGCCGTAGGGTGGGTCAGCAGGCCATAGACCCGGTCTTTGGCGACCGCGAGTTGTGTGTCGTCGTAGTCATCAGCGTGGATACCCACGCCATTAGCGAAGGCCGCGAACCGAGCTGCGGTTTTGATATTGGAGCCAAACACCGTGGCGGGACCCTGCGAGAGCCCTAGAGATTTTAAGTGCTGACGCACGAGTTCACCGGATTTTGCGACAGATCCCGAGATTGCGAGGCCAATGCCATCAAGCATAGATTTCTTGCCAAGCTCAATGACGTCGCTAGGAAGCTCTTTTAGGGTGGTGTTGCAGACAAATCCGGCAACGTAATCGGTAAGGCCTGAGGGTTGTGCATCTGACATACTGCTGCTCCTTTAATAAATAAACACGAGAAAAATTAACAATACGGCTAGGGTTTTAGCGCAGCTTTTTAGGCCTTTTTTGAGCGGTTCGCACCCGACGATAGGCCTCGGCGTGCGGGTAGACCCATATACGAGCGGACGAGTTTTTCGAGTTGGCGCATTACAGGATCAAGCGTCTGGTCGAATCGATAGAACAAACAGATTCCTACGGGCTCGAGTTGGCGACTGGTCTTCACCCTGCGAATCTGGCCCAGTGCCTCATAACGAATGGCGACGGGCTCCGGCACAAGGGTTACGCAGGGGGAGCCCTGAAGAAGTGCAAGGCTCGACTCAAACGATTTCGTTTCGATAACGGGCACGGGTGGCGTGAGTTGCTCATTGAGAACCAGCCGCTCAAATGCACGCCGTGTCGAGGTTGTGTAAGCGGGCAGAATAAAGGGCTGCTCAAGCAAGGTTTCGATATCGACCGACGACTTCACCTGGCGGTTATTCGCATCGACTACAAATACGGTCACCTCCTCATAGAGGTGCAGGCTGACCAGGCCCTCTTGGTTTGCAAAATCTGTCAGCTGGCCAATCACTGCATCGAGCTTTCCACGCAACAGATCTTCAAAGAGTTCACTGGATGACAATTCGATGGCCTGAAGTCGAATCGGAGCCTCTGCCTGCGCAGCGGCCTGCATGAAACCCGGAAAGAGCGTGTGCATCACCCGCGGTATGCAGCCCAGCCGGATTCGTTTCGGACCGCTCTCATCGGGCTTCTCGAGGCCCCGCAGTTCACGAAGAATCCGGGCGGCCCGGGCGATAATATTCTTTGCCTCCGGTCTCGGGGTGCATCCTGCACGCGAGCGGATGAACAACCCCATTCCAAGGATCTGCTCCGCTTCGGCAAGGCGCTTGGAGAGCAAGGGCTGGTGTTCGTTAAACCGCAGCGCCGCGCTGTGGATTGAGCGGGCCTCCGAGACCCAGACAATGGCCTCGAGATGGCCGCGGGTGAGTCGCGCGCCAGTGCCGCGGCCGCCGAGATCCTGTTGGGACGACACCAGCGGGTCTTCACGCTCATCATAGGGCCAAGGGGTGCTCACGATGCTCTCAAGAAAGGTTTTTAAGATCTTAAATGATTATTACATGATATTTAAAAATACTGTTTTATTATCCTTTAGAGGCGCGTAGAGTTCGCTCTAGCGGTTGGAATTCAGAACAAATCAATGAGAACAAGGAGATCGAGATGTTCGTCATCGAGACAAGAAAAATTAGTGATTCGGTTGGTGCCGATGTACTCAATATCGATATTCGTGCGCCACTCACGTCCGAGATGCGAGAGGCGCTGATGCAGGCGTGGGCCCAGTTCTTGGTCTTACGCTTTCGGGGCCAGCCGTTGAGCGATCCCGAGCTCATTGCGTTTTCAAAGAATCTAGGGGAGCTTGAGCCCCCGGGCCCGAACCCACAAGGCAAGCCCTACCTGCCGGAATTTCCGGAACTCAATGTGATTTCAAATATCAAGCAAGGGGGCCAAGCCTTGGGTGGCCTTGGTGATGGTGAGGCGATTTGGCACTCCGATATGACCTATGCCTCGTCGGTACCCATGGGGGCTGTATTGCATGCCATTGAGATTCCCCCGAGCGGCGGCAATACCTATTGGTCTAATCTGTATAGGGCTCACGACACGCTACCCTTGGCGCTCAAGAACGCAATTCGTGGCCGCAAGAGTATCCATGACTCAACCTACAACAGTGCCGGCATCATGCGCATCGGTATGCAGCCGGTGACGGATGTGCGCCAGGCGCCGGGGGCCCATCATCCCCTGATCGTGCAGCATCCGCGAAATGGCAAGCATCTGCTGTTTCTGGGCCGCAGGCGCAATAGTTACATCTTAGATATGCCAGTCGATGAGAGCGAGGCCCTGCTAGACCAACTCTGGGCGCATGCGACACAGCCCGAGTTCACGATGGTGCAGGAGTGGCAAGCCCAAGACACTATCCTATGGGACAACTTTGCCACGCTACACCGCCGCGACTCCTTCGACCCGAATAGCCGGCGCATGATGCATCGGGCGCAGATCAAGGGCTTCACGCCTGTTGAAGCGATGGCGGCCGCAGCATGACATCACGAATTGTAAGAGTCGAAGTAGTGGGCGTTGAGGTTCCGCTCGTGGGCGCGGGGTTTAAGAATGCCTACATTACGAAAACGAAACAGCGCAGTGCTGTTGTTCGCATTACGGATCAAGACGGCAAGGTGGGGTTAGGCAACATCGATCCCTCGCCCGGGTATTCCGTTGAGACGATTGAGCAATCGCTCAATGCGCTTGCCGATACACTCGGGCCCGCAGCGCTCGGTCAGGAGGCCGGCAACATTCACTGCCTTACCGCCCACCTCGATCAACAGCTTGATCATTTTCTCGACGCCAAGGCGGCGATCGAAATGGCTGCGACCGATTTGATCGGAAGGCGTCATGGATTATGTGTCAGCGACATGTTAGGGGGCTCAGTGATTAAGGAGGCCTCATTTAATGGCTGGATAGGAATTGTCTCGCCAGAGGAGGCGGCCGCAGAGGTTACGCGTTGGTATGAGGCAGGATGGCGTTCAACCAAGATCAAGATAGGCGGCGATATCCACGCCGACCGGGACCGCGTTGCTGCGGTTCGTCGTGCGACCGACCCGAACTTTAAAATTCGGGTGGATGCGAATGCGGGTTACACCGTGGATCAGGCGATCGCGCTTGGAAAAATGCTTGAGCCTTACAACCTCGAACTGATGGAGCAGCCAGTTGCTGCTGATGATTTTGAGGGACTTCGGCAAGTCCGCAAGGCGGTCAACATTCCCATTATGGCGGATGAATCCATCACTGATTTTGCGAGCCTTATTAAGATTATTCAGATGGGATCGGCCGATATCGTCAAGCTGAAGGTCATGAAGCAGGGCGGTTTTCTCAGGACATCGCGGATGTTGGCAACCGCAGAGGCGGCTGGCCTTGGCGTTGTCATTGGCCATGGTTTCGGATTGGGCATCAATACGATGGCTGAAATACTTCTTGCCAGCACGAGTCGGGCGGTTTTATCAGGTTTGGAGTGCGTTGGCCCGATCAAAACCAGCGACGACATCGTGACCCATAAGCTTGATCTAACGAGTGGGCGCTTAACAATCCCCCACGCGACAGGCCTCGGCGTTACGCTCGATGATGAAAAGCTAAAGCGCTATCAGTTCTTTGAGCGTATCTGTGCAGAGTAATAAGAAGATGTCTTAATGGCTGGGCGACTACCCAGTCCGTTAGAGTTTGTGTTTATGCTTGGCCCAGAGGCTTGCTCCGACACTCAGGATAATGAGAGCCATCAGTATCATTGCTCCCGGACGGTCGAGGAAATACCAGGGATTACCGTTACTCAGTTGATAGGTTTTTAGTGCTTCGTCTTCCATCATGCTGCCCAACAAGAGCCCAATCACCGCAGCGGGGGCTGGATATTTGTATCGGGCCAGTATCCATCCAATCACGCTAAATATCGCAAGTGTTACTGGCCCGGCCATCGTTCCATCGATTGCAAAGGCACCAAACGTTGCGAGTACGAAGATGACGGGAATGAGGTAACTGAGGGGCACCCGAACAATACTGCTTGCGAGGTAGATAAACCCGAATCCCACCGGGATCAGAATAATGCATTGAGCGATGTTATTGACGATGATGGCGTAGACCATATCCATCCGCGTGTCGATAAATGTCGGGCCAACCACAACGTTGTGCATCGCAAAGGCTGCGAGAAGAACAGCCGTAGCCCCGCCGCCGGGAATGCCGAGTGCAAGCATGGTGGCCATTGAGCCGCCTTCTCCGCTGTTGTTGGCGGATTCAGCTGCGATTACACCTTCGACATTACCTGTTCCGAATGAATCCGGATCTTTCGATTTTCGTTTAGCTTCTGCATAAGACAATAAATTAGATACCGAAGAGCCTACCCCGGGGGCCGCGCCGATGAAAATCCCAATCACCGTGCCCCGTGCAAGGACAACCTTATGCCGAAATACCTCCATAAACCCGCTGAGAATCGCTTTTCCGTTGAGAGCTCTCGTATCACCCTCACGAACGATGAACTTAGAATTTACCAGGCTAAATAATTGTGAGGCGGCCAAGAGGCCGAGCAGGGCGGGGACAGCGGGTACGCCATCAATGAGTTCCGGAATACCCATCGTGCCGCGAATGTAACCAGCGGTGTTCATACCAACGGTGCCAATGAGTACGCCAAAGGCGCCCGCCATTAATCCTCTCGCGACGCTCCCCTCGTTGAGCGACCCAATCATGAGTAGGCCCCATAGCGCAACGCAGAGCATTTCAAGGGGGCCCATTCGGATAACCAATTCCGATAAAGGAACGATCAGGAAAAACAGCACCACATAGGAGATCATTCCCGCGATCATCGCGGACCCCAGGGCTGCGCCGAGGGCCTCGTTATGGAGACCTTTGCGGGCCATGGGATAACCATCAAACGTCGTTGCAACCGCCGCTGTCGTGCCTGGAACGTTAATTAACACCGCCGGAATGGATCCCCCAAAACCGGCTCCAGAATAGACTGATGTGAGAAAGACCATGGCGGGGAAAAACTCCATGTAAAGCGATAGCGGAAGGCAAAGGGCCATCGCCATGGTGATCGATATCCCTGGAAGAGCCCCAAGGAGTAAGCCAATCAAAAGACCTGGAACGACCCAGAACCAGGCATCCATGCCGTTTGAGAGCAGAACCATGGATGCAGAAAGCGCTTCAAAATCAATGAACATTTACTCTGCTCCTAGAAGTTCGGCATAAGAATAGCGGGGACATCGTAGGGCACGAGCAGCTGGAAAAGTGTCATCAGTATTCCCATTGAAACCAGAGGGAAGATGATGAGCACCCATGGTCTGCGCTCCCCAAAAAGTGCCATTGAGACACAGATGTAGATAGCACCCGCTCCATCAAATCCCAAGGTCGGTAGCGAGAATACAAAAAGGACAAATGAGCCAATAAGCGTAACGACTCTTCCGAGCTCTCCCCGGGTAAGTCGCTCGGGTCTCAGTTGTTCCGGCAATCGAGCGCTATACAAGCTCTGAAACAGCGTGATGGTTCCGAGAATCAAGGTCAGTAAAGCCACTGGCCCCAAGATTAGTAGATTCTCAGTGTCCTTTGAGGTGGACCGTGCATCGAAGTAATACCAGGTGGTCCAGCCCAGAATCAGTAAGATCGTCGCGAAATGACCCCAGTCGACACTTAATTTTTTTGACACGCGATGATTTGGAGGGGACATTTTGGAGCCTACGAAGAGAAAATTGGGGCTGTCGAATGAGGTAAAAAACCGCAGCGAGTGGGCTGGCCCCGTCCGCTGCGGTTTTCGGCTGATGGTTTAACTAGTCTTTCTTAATCAGATCCATGTGCTTATCAAGAATCCGCGAAGCCTTGAGATAGGTCGCCTGGGACTTCTCAGGCCCTAGCCAGGGGTTGGGGTACTTCAATTCATTCGCGGTAGCGATCCATTGTGGGTCATTCATCGCCTTTTGAATTGCCTCAATCCATCGCGCCCTCACGGCAGGGTTTTTCTTGCCAACCTCTGCGGAGAGGGTCCAGCCCCGCTGGGAGCCCGGCACCCATTCGATCGCCAACTTGTTTGCCTTAGCAAACTCTTCAATGATTGGTGTGTCTTTGAAGTCAGGCTCGCGCTCGTCTGAGAAGATCATTAAGGCGTTAATTCTTGGCTTCAGTGCAACCCAGCCTTCTGCCCCAACGACGCCAACATCAACTGTTTTACCGATTACAGCGTTGCGGGTTGGGCCACCGCCTGCAAATGTGACAATTCGGACTTGCTTCGGATCAATCCCGTACGCTCTGAGCAGTAAGGTGACGTTGATGAGGTCTGCTGACCCGGGCTGAACCCCAATCGAGACGCTCTTTGGGTCTTTTTTCAGGGCATCGAGAACCTGCTTCATGCTCTTCCAGTTGGACTCGGAGGCCGTTGCCAACAGAGAGTAATCACTCGATGGCAGATTCAGGACATCGAAATCCTCGAGCTTAAACTTTGCCTTTCCGATACCAATATTGGTTGAGACGTAGTTGACCGAGGACATTGCAATCGTGTAGCCATCGGGCGGCTGCTGCAAAAGGAAGGTATGGCCGAGTAGGGCGCCCGAGCCACCTCGGTTAATCACCGTTACGGGCTGACCGAGCTGTTTCTGTAAATAGGGCGCAAAGGCGCGGGCTATGCGGTCGTTAAAACCACCAGTATCGAAGGGCACTAAGATCGTGACGGGCTTCGTTGGGAAGCTCTGCGCCATGCCAATTGAGGCGGTGCCTAGACCCGTTGCTGCGATACCCACTGCGACTGCGAGTCGGGTGAGGGTCTGTCTCTTCTGAGGATTTCTCATGCTGCTCTCCTTGTGGTGGGACAATAAAAGAATGTATACGAAATCGGTGTCGGCGCTAACGATACTCCTTGCGGAAGGTTTTTGCCCTAGGGAGAATACCGAATGCGTTAGGCTTCCCATCTTAGTCGAAGCCGGCTTAATCATTAAAAACTAAGATTGGATAAGCTTTTGTGATCACAAATCCACCGGGAGTCTCCGAACTCTATTGGGCATTTACCAAGATGGCGGCGCAGGCCTTTGGCGGGGTACTGCCGATTGCCGAGCGCGTGGTTGTTGTTGATAAGAAGTGGCTCAGCCAGAAAGATTTTGTCGAGATGCTGGCCGTAGCCCAGGCCATACCGGGGCCAAATATTGTGAACCTCTCCTTGATGCTGGGTGACCGATTTCAGGGCTGGCGGGGCGCTTTTGCGTCGGCGATGGGCTGTCTCTCGATCCCGATTGTTTTAGTGTCGATACTGACCTTATTGTTTCAGTCGTTTTCCGAGCACCCTGTAACGAAGGGTGCATTATTGGGTATGGGCGCTGTGTCGATCGGCCTGGTTGTCGCGATGGGTCTGCGTCTAATTGGTTCGCAGTCCGGTTACAGGATTGGCTGGATTGCGCTGGTAGGAACAGTCTTGGCCGTTGGCATCGGGGGGATGTCCTTGCCGATGACAATGTTGGTGTTTGGCGTTCCGGCGATTGCGATTCGGCTTTGGCAGATTCGTGGTCAGGGCGCAGGCGAAGCGGTAAAAACGCAGGTCTCAGAAAAAGAATAGATATGTTGAGTGCGATAACGCCTGATGTTGGCTGGCCATTGATTATCGATTTATTTCTTCGGTTTCTGCTGCTCTCACTCCTCGCTACTGGCGGGGCTCTCTCCCTCGCACCCGCAATGCACAAATATCTAGTTGCGGATAAAGGACTTCTGACCGATGCCCAGTTTATGGGTTCGATTGCCCTGGCTCAATCGGCCCCCGGGCCCAATGTCTTATTCGTAACGGTGCTGGGTTGGCAGGCCGCCGGATTCTGGGGGGCTGTTGCCATGACGGTCGGCTGCCTAATGCCCTCCGCAATTCTCGCTGTTTATGCAGGCCGAAAAATTGTCTCGAATCCGAATTCGTATTGGATGAGGGGCCTGCGCGAGGGCTTGGCACCGATTGCTATCGGCTTGATTTTTGCAACGGGTATCGTGCTACTCAAACCTTGGATTAGTGAGTGGCGCGTGGGATTGGTGACGGTGGTCGCTATCGCGATCGCTTATTTCTCCCGCCTTGCCCCGGTCTACCTCATCGCCGCTGGGGCTGTCCTTGGGGGCTTTGGGTTGTTGCAGCCCGGCTCTTAGATACCCATGGTGAGGCGGATTTGAAGAGATTTCTCGATATGAAGTCGGGCAAGAGCTTCGGCCTGCTCTTCTTGGCCAGCAGCGATCGCCTCAAACACGGATTTGTGTTCGTTGTAGGCGGTCTCTGAGCGGCCTTTAAACGAGAAGGTCGTGCCATTGAGTAGCCAAAGCGACTCATTGAGCTGAGATGCCTGCTGCTGTAGGTAGCGGTTATGGGTTGCCTGAACAATCGCCTCGTGGAAATCGGTATTGAGTTTCGCCATATCGTTTGGCTTATGTTTAACACTACCCTTGATTGGTTTTGTTTTCTCTAGGATCTGTTCAAGGGAGAAAATCTCTGCCTTTGACGCATGCTTGGCCGCAAGCCGTGCGGCCGCGCCCTCGAGTATCTGCCGCATCTCATAGAGCTCAATCACCTGTGTTCGTTCAAGTCTGCGCACGGCAAGGGTACGGCCAAACGAGATCTCGGCGAGACCACGGCTTACGAGGCGGCCGAGAGCCTCCCGCACTGGTGTGCGGCTCATTCCAAGTTCGGCGGCGATTCGATCCTCGGTGAGTGGGTCGCCCTGACGGAGCTCGGCATTACGAATTCGCTTAAGGATCTGCTCGTAGGCTTGATCGGCGTAGGTCATGACATGAGTGTAACGACGATTTGCTAGGAGTGCTCCATTTTGTATACAATCGTGTCCAAATTACGAGGCAGGCGTTTAGCAGGCGCTTTTATTTAAAAACGACGAAGGGGGGCGTGATGGATCTTCAACTCATCGGCAAGACGGGAATTGTGACGGGTGCAAGCTCGGGTATCGGTCGAGCGATTGCCAAAGGGCTCGCCAGGGAGGGTGTACACCTGGCAATTACGGGACGTCGTCAGCAGCATCTCGAAGAACTCTCAAAGGAAATCACCGCGGAGGGAGGAAAGCCACCGGTGGTGATTGTGCAGGATGCGATGGCAGAGGATGCGCCGGAGCATGTTGCCCGTGCGGCATTATCGGGCTTAGGGCGTGTCGATATTCTGATCAATAACGCAGGCGGCTCGCGGCCCTTCAAACTGCATACCGCTGAGGAGACTTGGCACGAGGCCATGACACTAAACTTCACCCGGCATCGTCAACTCACAGATCGCTTAATTGATCAGATGATGAATAACGGCTGGGGTCGTATCATCAACATCACCGGTAAATCAGAGCCTGACGGAATTAATGGCGCATTCTGTGCAAAGGCCGCAATCCACTCCTGGTCTAAGGGACTGTCTCGCGAGGTTGGAAAAAAAGGAGTCACGGTCAACAGTATTCCGCCTGGCCGAATCATGAGTGACCAGATCCTCAGGAATTACACCCCAGAGTACCGGGCCTGGCAGTCCGAACATGAGATCCCGATGGGCCGCTATGGCGAGCCCGAGGATCTCGCGGCGCTTGCGATTTTTCTTTGCTCGCCCCTCGCCCAATACATTACCGGAACAGTGATCCCGGTCGATGGTGGCCTGCGTCGTTATCAGTTCTGATTAGCATGCGCGTTGAATGATTGATGTCTTGGTTATTGGCGGAGGTAATGCCGCCCTCTGTGCGGCCTTGTCGGCTGTTGAGCATGGTGCCCGGCGGGTTGTGGTGTTGGAGTCTGCCTCTCGCGCTGAGCGGGGTGGCAATAGTATTCACACCCGAAATATCCGCGTCATGCATGACAGTCCAATGGGCTATCTGACCGACGCGTATGGCGAGGACGAGTTTTTTGATGATTTGATTCGAGTTACCGGCGGCAAGACCACGGAGGAGCTTGCTCGTCAAGTGATTCGCGCATCATCAGAGTGCCCCCAGTGGATGCAGCGACACGGCGTTCGATTCCAGGCCTGCCTTGGCGGCACACTCCATCTCTCGAGAACCAACAATTTCTTCCTGGGTGGCGGTAAAGCCTTAATGAACGCCTATTACCGGTCGGCCGAGTCATTGGGAATTCAGATTCAGTACGACAGCCCAGTCGAGCGACTTGAGATCGACCGTAAGGGATTTCAGGCGGCCTGGGTGTCAGATAAGGCTGGCGGGTCACACCGACTTCCCGCTAAGGCGGTGGTTGTAGCGAGTGGCGGATTTGAATCTAATCGAGAGTGGCTTCGCGAGGCCTGGGGACCTGCGGCAGATCAATTCCTAATCCGCGGATGCCGTTTTAATCAAGGGGTGTTGCTCAGAGATCTGATTGCCCAGGGCGCGCAATCGATTGGTGATGCAACCCAGGGCCATTGTGTCGCAATTGATGCACGGGCCCCGATGTATGACGGCGGAATCGTGACCCGGATTGATTGCGTCTCTCTTGGAATTGTTGTCAACAAAGAGGGTCAACGGTTTTATGACGAAGGCGAGGATTTCTGGCCAAAGCGTTATGCGATCTGGGGTCGCCTTGTTGCCCAGCAACCGGATCAGATTGGCTACTCAATTATTGATGCGAAGGCGCAGGGCCGCTTTATGCCGCCTGTTTTTCCCGGTGAGAGTGCTCAAACGATTGAGGCGCTTGCAGTAAAAATTGGATTACACCCTGATGCTCTGAGCAAAACGGTAAGCGCCTATAACGCAGCCGTAGTTACCGGACGGTTTAACCATGCGGTGCTAGATGATTGTCATACCGAGGGGCTGACACCACCCAAAACCCACTGGGCCCAGAGACTCGATACCCCTCCGTTTACAGCCTATCCCCTGCGCCCCGGAATTACATTTACCTACCTTGGCGTGAAAATCAATAACAAGTGTCAGGTGTTGTTCGATGATTATTCGGAGAACCTTTTCGCCGCAGGAGAGATTGTTGCGGGCAATGTATTGGGCCAAGGTTATGTCGCCGGTGTGGGGATGACGATTGGGTCCGTTTTCGGGCGATTGGCTGGTCAGCAGGCGGCTCTCGCAGCGATGCGCCGCCCTCAAGAAGAGCTATGTATATGAGCGGGGCGTTTATTCCGATTGTCCGCCACACCGATGCAACCCAGGAGGCTGCGCGCACGATGGGGATTTGTAACTCCTGCCGCTACTGCGAGGGTTTCTGTGCTGTATTTCCGGCAATGGAGCGTCGACTTGAATTTACAGCAGAGTCGATGCACTTTCTGGCTAATCTCTGCCATAACTGCGGGGCCTGTTATCACGCCTGCCAGTACGCACCCCCGCATGAATTTGCAATCGAAGTGCCAAAAGCAATGGCGGCGGTCCGTAAAGAAACCTACGCCAGGTTTGCGACCCCGGGCTGGCTGGGCAGGCTTTACCAACAGCAGGGTGTTGCACTTGTGGCGGGCAGCATCATTGGGTTTGTTGTGATTTTTCTTCTGGCATTTATTCTTGCCGGCAAAGATGCAGAAAAACTATTTCTGGCTGCGAGTACGGAGCAATTGTTTTACGACATCACACCGCACAATGTCTTGGTGGGGCTATTTGGGCCTATCTTTTTATTCTCGATTGGCGCGATGGCCATGAGTGGGTATCGATACTGGCGACTGCTCAATGGGCTTGCAAACGAAGAGGCCTACCCCCTGGCAGAGGCCCGGCAGACCTTATCGGATATTGTTCAACTACGATATCTCGATGGCGGCGGTCAGGGCTGTGCGCAGGATAATGACCAGCCTACCCAGCAGCGACGAATCGCACATCAGATGGTATTTCTTGGTTTTATGTTGTGTTTTGCATCGACCAGTGTTGCAACCTTCTATCACTATGGTCTGGGCCTTTCTGCGCCCTATGCCATGACCAGTCTGCCCAAGCTCTTGGGAATAACCGGCGGGCTGCTGATGGTAATCGGTTGCGTGGCGGCATTAGTTCAGAGGCGCCGCCGCCACGAGGCGCTGACAGACCCAACGCAGACCACCATGGATGTCGGGTTTGTGACACTTCTCTTGGTAGTTGCTGCGAGCGGGCTGCTGTCTATGGTGCTCAGATCCACGGCAGCAATGCCGCTTTTGCACCTTGTGCACCTCTCGACGGTGCTCACATTTTTCTTATTGATGCCCTACTGTAAGTTTGTGCACGGGCTCTACCGGGGGCTTGCCCTCTGGTGGCATAACCGGGAGCAGAAAAATCCTTCCCGGTTGCAGTTATCAGACGGCTAAGCGCCTTCTAGTTTGTATGGCTCCTCGACCTGGGCTCGAACCAGGGACCTACGGATTAACAGTCCGGTGCTCTACCAACTGAGCTATCGAGGAAAGAGCCCGGATTTTACAATATCTCCAACCCTCTTGCTGAGCTCCACTGCACAGCTGGGCGCCTCGACCGCCGAAGCGTTCTCCCGGCGAGCGCGCTTCGATAGAATGGGCGTCCAATCAACGCCATTGCGAGGCGGTTATGACCCCAACACCCTCACCAATCATTCCTTATGTCGCGCATGATCTTTCAGATCCGGCTGACGTGGTGGGTGCGATTCGCAAACGACGCGGCGGCCAGCTAATTAATCTCGACCGAATGCTCTTACATAGCATTCCGTATGCCCGCGGCTGGAATGCCTTTATTGGGGAGGTTCGTCGGAATTTGTCGATCTCGGCAAAGCATCGAGAAATTGCAATGTGTGGTGTTGCAGTGCTCAACGGGGCGGAGTATGAGTTTTTTCACCATTCACCCGAATTACTGGCAGCAGGCGGAACCCAGGCACAGGTCGATGCACTGCGTCTCATCGACAATGAGACTGCGGATTTCTCGATGTTCGACTCCACCGAACAGCAGGTGATTCGATTAACGTTTCAAATGACACGCCAGATCCAGGTTGCCCCAGAGGTTCTTGGTGAGTTACAAAAGCAGCTCGGCAATACAAAAGTTGTGGAGTTGGTTGGCGTAATCGCGGCCTACAACATGGTTTCTCGTTTTCTAATCGCCTTGGGTGTGGGCCCAGAGGAGCATCCGCCAACACCGGCAAGCGCGTAAGACAATCAGTGCGGCTCTCGTTCTTCAACCCATTTCGAGAGATCGTTCACGATCGTTTTGTAAAACATCTCGTAGACACGCGTTGATACAAAACCAAGGTGTGGTGTGAGAGTTACCGCGGAGTGTCCAAGTATCGGATGATCCTTTGGCAGTGGTTCGATGGTGAAGACATCAAGTGCTGCATGAGACGGCCTTCCTGAATCGAGTGCCTCAATTAATGCGGTCTCATCGATGAGACCGGCGCGGGAGGTGTTCACCAATACTGAATCACGGCGCATCAATGAGAATTCGGTGGGCCCAATCAGACCCCGTGTACGGTCTGATAGAACGAGGTGAAGTGAAATAATCTTCGAGGTTGCGAGTAACTCGTTTTTCTCAACGCGGCGCACGCCATGTTCGGCTGCTTTTTCATCGGTGAGGTTCTGACTCCAGGCAACGACCTCCATGCCGATGGCCTGTCCAATTCGAGCGACCCGTGCACCGATGCCGCCCAGTCCGAGAATACCTAAGCGATCACCCTCAAGGGTGTCGGGAAGCGCATAGGGTTCGCCGGTGGGGTCTCCTCTCCAGTACCCTGCGAGCAGGCCTGTCATTGCGGGAACAGTCCGTCGCGTTGCGCCGAGGATCATCGACCAGGTATGTTCTGCAGTTGATGCCTTGTTAGGCCCCCCGGGAGTGCCCGAGACAGTGATGCCCTGACTACGTGCAAATTCTGAATCAACCGAGAGATTACGCTCACCGGTATAGAGCAGTCGTCTGAGCCTGGGGAGCTTGGCAATAACTTCTTTTGGAAAGGGTGTGCGTTCCCGCATTAAGCAGATCGCATCAAAATCTTTCAGTATTGCGATTGCCTCGTCTCGAGAGGGAAATGCAGATGTAAAGATCTGAACGTCGGCGCGTTGCTGCAGAGTGCTCCAGTCGGCGCACTCTAGCGCGCAGTGTTCCCAGTCGTCGCAGACGGCAATTCGAATTGTTGAGGTCATGGCAGGTCAGTTCCCTGCCTTATAAAGGCACAGCATGTCCGCTCCCCGGTCAGCCCAGACCCTATGACAACAGATCTGTCCCCCGAAGTCACTTCGGGGAACTCCTTAGGGTGAAATGCTAGGCGCTTGTCAGGCCTAACTGACCAGAGGACTGAGGGCGAATCGCGAGTTTATGCAATTGCGGTTACAGGACCGCTGCGACCGATTTGACAACGCGATCGATATTGCCTGAGTTCATTGCGGCGACACAGATTCGTCCCGATTGTATTGCGTAGATTGCAAACTCTTCGCGAAGCCGGTCCACCTGTTGGGGGTTGAGGCCTGAAAAACTGAACATTCCGCGTTGACGAGCCACGAAAGAAAAGTCCTGTTTCACATTGAGCGCTTTTAAGCGCGCGACAAACTCCATGCGCATCTCGCGGATACGATTGCGCATCTCGGCGAGCTCGTCTTCCCAGAGTTTTCGTAGCTCCGGGGTGGTGAGAACATCAGTAACGATGGCGCCCCCATGGGTTGGGGGGTTGGAGTAGTTGGTGCGGATGATCCGCTTGGCCTGGCTGAGAACTCGGGTGGCCTCATTGGCGTCGGCCGTGACGATCGTTAGTGCACCAACGCGTTCGCCGTAAAGAGAAAATGATTTTGAAAATGAGCTTGCGACCAGAAATGGAAGTCCAGACTTTGAGAAGAGTTCCACCGCGAGGGCGTCTTGCGCAATCCCATCGCCAAACCCTTGGTAAGCAAGGTCAAGGAAGGGGACAAAGTTCTTAACCCTGCACAGGGTGACGACCTCCTCCCACTGCTGGGCGGTAAGGTCTACGCCGGTCGGGTTATGGCAGCAGGCGTGGAGCAAGACGATGCTTCGGTCCGGCATCCCTTTAAGGCTTTTGACCATTCCGCCGAAATCAAGTCCGTGGGTCTTCGCGTCGTAGTAGGTATAGGTTCCAACTTGGAAGCCCGCATTTTCGAACACCCCCCGGTGGTTCTCCCAGGTGGGGTCACTGATGAGGACATTGCTGCTCGGGATCAGCCGGCGTAGGTAATCTGCGCCTACTTTAAGCCCGCCCGTGCCGCCTAGGGTATCCATGGTGACCACCCGGCCGGAGGTGAGCTCCGGGCTGGATTCCCCGAACAAGAGGGCCTGGACCGCCTTGTTATAGGCGGCGGGACCATCGATTGGCTGATAACCACGAGCCAATCCTTTTGCTATTCTGGACTCTTCTGCTTTCTTTACGGCCCTAAGTAACGGTAACTTGCCGTTATCGTCGTAGTAGACCCCAACCCCTAGATTGACCTTATTCGGCCGGCTGTCAGCCAAGTAGGTTTCAGTTAGACCAAGAATTGGGTCTTTAGGGGCCATCTCAACGGCTGCAAAAAGGGAGGTGTTTGGGCTGGTCATGGAAGGTTCAAATCCCTTTTGTCAAGGGCTCGGAGAGAGAAAAATATCTGGAAATTCAGGGCTCAACAGGCGAAAATGCGCGATTGCACAAATTTTTTTAACCGGGAAAAATCAGTCGAAAGTCTAGCATGGGAGTCCGTGAAAACCCCGGGGTGATCCAGTTCCCCGGAAGCCCCTTTGAGCTCGCGCTGCCGTTCGAGCCTGCCGGCGATCAGCCGGAGGCGATCGCTCGCCTGGTCGAGGGCGTCGAGGACGGGCTCTCGTTTCAGACACTGCTCGGGGTGACGGGTTCGGGCAAGACCTTCACCATGGCCAATGTCATCGCGCGGCTCGGCCGCCCGGCACTGATTCTGGCGCCCAACAAGACCCTGGCGGCTCAGTTGTACTCCGAGATGCGGGAGTTCTTCCCCAGAAATGCGGTGGAGTACTTTGTGTCCTATTACGACTACTACCAGCCGGAGGCCTATGTGCCGCATCGGGATCTGTTTATTGAAAAAGATTCAGCCATCAATGAGCACATTGAACAGATGCGGTTATCGGCAACAAAATCGCTTCTCGAGCGTCGCGACACGATCATTGTGGGCTCGGTCTCATGCATCTACGGTATTGGAAACCCCTCGGACTATCACCAGATGGTTCTTATCGTTCGTCAGGGCGATAAACTTAGCCAGCGGGATTTGATCGGGCAGCTGGTCCGGATGCAGTATCAGCGCAACGACATTGAGTTCTCAAGGGGCGTATTTCGAGTGCGCGGGGATACGATCGATGTCTTCCCGGCCGAGCACGCTGAGCTCGCCCTTCGAATCGAGCTGTTCGATGATGAGATTGAGTCATTACAGTTATTTGACCCGCTAACGGGAAGAATTCGTCAAAAGATTCCGCGTTTCGCAGTCTATCCATCGTCGCACTACGTCACACCACGAGAGGTTGTGCTGCGTGCGGTGGAGACCATCAAAGAGGAGTTACGCGAGCGTTCGAAATTTTTCCTCGACGAGGGAAAGCTCGTTGAAGCGCAGCGTATTGAGCAGCGCACGCGGTTTGATCTGGAGATGCTGGCGGAGTTGGGCTTTTGCAAGGGGATTGAGAACTACACCCGGCACCTCTCGGGCGCGCAACCCGGAGAGCCGCCGCCCACACTGGTTGACTACCTGCCCAGCGATGCGCTTATTTTTATCGATGAGAGCCACGTCACCGTAGGCCAACTCGGCGGAATGTATCGGGGCGATCGATCGCGTAAGCAGACCCTGGTGGACTTTGGATTTCGGCTGCCATCGGCCCTGGATAACCGGCCGTTAAAGTTCGAGGAATTCGAGCCCAAGATGCGTCAAGCCGTGTTCGTGTCGGCCACGCCATCGGCCTATGAACTTGAGCATTCGGGCAGTGCGGTCGTCGAACAGTTGGTTCGTCCGACCGGGCTAGTGGATCCCGTGATTGAGGTCCGACCCGCCTTGTCTCAGGTTGATGATCTGTTGGGGGAGATCAAGATCCGGGTCGAGAAAAATGATCGGGTCTTGGTGACGACTTTGACGAAACGCATGGCGGAAGACCTAACCGACTACCTTGCCGATAACGGCGTCAAGGTTCGCTATTTGCACTCTGATATCGATACGGTTGAGCGGGTTGAAATTCTTCGGGATCTCCGTCTGGGTGCTTTTGATGTGCTGGTTGGAATCAACTTACTGCGTGAGGGCCTTGATATTCCCGAGGTCTCCTTGGTCGCGATCTTGGATGCAGACAAAGAGGGTTTTCTTCGCTCGGAGCGCAGTCTCATTCAGACCATTGGCCGCGCAGCCCGACACCTCAACGGGCAGGCAATTCTGTATGCCGATCGAATCACGGATTCGATGCGCCGGGCGATCGATGAGACAGACCGCAGACGTACGAAGCAGGTGGCTTTTAATTTGGAGCGGGGGATCACGCCACGCGGTGTGACCAAGCAGATTCGAGATCTCATTGATGGCGTGGTGGATCCGAGAACCTCAGAGCTCTTGCGCGGGCAGGATTTTGATTCGAGTGAGGCGCAGGAGCGCTCGCCCAAGGATAACTCCCGCGAACTTGCGCGGCTCGAGAAGCTAATGCTTGAGCACGCGAGAAACCTCGAGTTTGAAAAGGCGGCACAGCTGCGTGATCAGTTGTCGAAATTAAAGAAAGAAGTATTTGGCGTAGAAAAGTTGCATGACTCAATTGAAAAGGCGTTTGTATGACGACACTAGACACAACCATTGAAAAAGAAATCGGCGAGGCGACTCCCTTTGATTCCGCATTGGCGGTCGGTAAGCCAAAGGTTGCTCGCCCCTCTAAAAAGAGCGAGGTCCCGATTGGCATGAAGACAAAAATCCTATTCGTGTGCATGGGGAACATCTGCCGCTCGCCCACGGCCCAGGGCGTATTTCAGTCGCTCGTTAAGGCAGGTAATCTGCAGGATTTTGTGGTGAGTGATTCGGCGGGTACCCACGACTTTCATGCGGGTGAGGCTCCCGATCAGCGTGCGATCAATGCCGCAGCCAAGCGGGGCTATGAGCTTTCAGCCTCCGTGGCGCGCAAGATTGAGCTCGCGGATTTCTCAGACTATGACTACATCTTGGCGATGGATTGGGAGAACCTTGCCCTGCTGCAGCGGTTGTGCCCGCGGGGTCTGCAGCACAAGCTCCAACTGCTGATGCGGTTTGCGACCGAATTCGAGGCCGCCACGATTAATGATCCCTATCATGGGGGCCCCCAGGGGTTTGAACAGGCCCTCGATTACATTGAAGATGCCTGTAATGGACTGATGGAGGTTGTTCGCCGTCGCGCAACGATGGTGGCTGCCGCCTGACCCAGCCCCGGTAACTTCGGTAACCCCGTTAACCCCGGTTCGCGAGGCTTTCCCTCGTCGCGACCAGCAGGGAATTCCCCTTTGGAAATTCCCTGAATAGTTGACTAATTTGCTCTGCATCAATAAGATGTTGATCAAATAACTCAATTATTCGGAGTCCAGCATGAGACTAACGACCAAAGGGCGTTTCGCAGTCACCGCGATGATTGATCTTGGCCTGCGCCAGGATAAAGGGCCAGTCACTCTGGCCGCGATCAGCCAGCGGCAGAAGATTTCGCTGTCCTACCTCGAGCAGCTATTTGGCCGTCTTCGTCGTCATGAACTGGTGGAGTCTATGCGCGGTCCAGGTGGGGGTTACAAGCTTGCGCGGGGTGGTAAGGACATTACCGTGGCCGACATTATCTATGCCGTGGATGAGCCGCTTGACGCAACACAGTGCGGCGGAAAGCAGAATTGTCACGAAGACCAGCAGTGCATGACGCATGAACTCTGGGCGAGCTTGAATCGTCACATGGTCGACTTTCTCGACTCAGTTACCCTGAACGATCTCGTCGAAGAGCAGAAAACTAAGAGGGGCCAAGGGCTTGCGGCAGATTCGGTAGCGGTTCGCCGTCATGTCATGTTCCAAGAACCACGTTCGATTCCCGATACGACGGCTGCATGATGGCGACGGCAGACCTGGCGATGAGAAAACCTGTCTATCTCGATTACTCAGCAACGACACCGGTCGATCCGCGCGTTGTTGATGCCATGATCCCTTTTCTGCGCGAGGATTTTGGTAATCCTGCCTCCCGCAGTCATGCCTATGGCTGGAAGGCGGAAGAGGCAGTGGAGGCGGCCCGGGCGCATGTGGCCGACCTCGTCCAGTGTGATCCCAAAGAGATCATCTGGACCTCAGGGGCGACGGAGTCGATTAACTTGGCGGTGAAAGGGGCTGCCCATTTCTATAAAGAAAAGGGCAGGCACATTATTACCGTTCGCACCGAGCACAAGGCAACGCTGGATACCTGCCGAGAACTCGAGCGCGAGGGGTTCGAGGTAACCTATCTCGATGTCAAAGACAACGGATTGATCGACTGGGATGTGCTTGTCGCAGCATGTCGACCTGACACAATTCTGATCTCCGTGATGTATGTCAACAATGAGATTGGCGTTATTCAAGATATCCCCCGGATCGGAGAGTGGTGCCGGGAAAAGGGAATTATTTTCCATGTGGATAGCGCACAGGCAACGGGTAAGGTTGCAATCAACCTGCAGGCCCTGAAGGTGGATTTAATGTCATTTTCTGCCCACAAGACCTACGGCCCAAAAGGAATGGGTGCGCTCTTTGTGCGCCGTAAACCACGAATCCGGATCGAGGCCCAGATTCACGGCGGCGGCCACGAGCGCGGAATGCGCTCAGGGACTCTTCCCACCCATCAGATTGTCGGCATGGGGGAGGCGTTTCGTCTCGCGAAACTTGAGATGGCGGTCGAGAATGATCGAATTCGTTCGCTTCGCGACCGTTTATGGAAGGGCCTCTCGGAAATAGAGGCGGTCTACCTGAATGGCGACTTAGATCATCGGGTGCCGCATAACCTCAATGTCAGCTTCAATTTCGTAGAAGGCGAGTCGTTGCTGATGGGGATCAAGGATGTCGCCGTCTCATCAGGGTCGGCCTGCACATCGGCAAGCCTTGAGCCCTCCTATGTCTTGCGTGCACTTGGCCGCTCTGATGAGTTAGCCCATTCGTCAATTCGTTTCTCGGTGGGCCGATTTACCACTGAGCAGGATATCGATTTCACGGTAGCACTATTAAAAGAAAAAGTTGCGAAACTGCGCGAAATGTCGCCCTTGTGGGAGATGTTTAATGACGGTATTGATCTCAATACTGTGCAGTGGGCAGCCCACTAGGAGAGAGCAGATGGCGTACAGCGAAAAAGTGATTGATCATTACGAGCACCCCCGTAACGTGGGCGCGTTTGACAAACAAGAACCTGATGTTGGAACGGGTATGGTTGGAGCGCCAGCCTGCGGTGATGTCATGAAGCTACAGATTAAGGTCAACAAAGAGGGCATCATCGAGGACGCTCGCTTTAAGACCTATGGCTGTGGTTCTGCGATCGCCTCGTCATCTCTCGTGACGGAGTGGGTAAAGGGCAAGACACTTGAGCAGGCTATGACGATCAGAAATACTCAGATCGCCGAGGAACTCGCCTTGCCACCAGTCAAGATCCATTGTTCGATCCTTGCTGAAGATGCGATCAAGGCCGCCATCGAGGATTACAAATCAAAACACGGGGCACAAACCTCGGAACGGATCAAGGCGGCCTAAGATGGCAGTGACTCTGACTGAAAAGGCAGCCCAGCATGTCGCCCAGTTCATCGCGAAGCGGGGAAAGGGCATGGGCGTTCGTCTTGGGGTGAGAACGACAGGCTGCTCAGGGCTTGCCTATAAGTTTGAGTTTGTCGACGCCGCGGCCCCAGAGGACATGACCTTCGAGAGTCACGGGGTCACCGTTGTGATTGACCCCAAGAGCCTGCCGTATATTGATGGTACTGAACTCGATTACACCCGTGAGGGCCTCAACGAAGGGTTCAAGTTCAACAACCCCAACGTGAAAAGCGAGTGCGGTTGCGGCGAATCATTTAAGGTCTAATCTGTGACCATCCCCTCTTGCGGCATGGCCTCATTTGCCGCACGTGATTATTTCTCCCTCTTCGGTCTGCCTGTGCGGTTTGCAATCGATCTTGTCGCCCTCGATGCGGCATGGCGCTCCGTTCAGGGCGCCGTTCATCCCGATCGTTTCGCGGGGCAGGGCGATTCCCAGCGCCTGTTGGCGCTGCAGTATTCCACTCAGATTAATGAAGCCCATCAAACGCTAAGAGATCCTCTGCGCCGCGCGAGTTATATCTGCAAGCTCAACGGCCTCGAGATCGACCCTGAGCGTAATACCGTGATGCCGCCTGAATTCTTAGTCCAGCAGATGGAGTGGCGTGAAAGCTTAGAGGATGCCCTCGATGCGCAGGATGTTCGGGCCGTCGCTCAGTTGGAAATGGAGGTTCGGGCAGCCGTTACCGAGGGCGAGATTTTATTAGAGCACTTACTCGATCAGAGTGTGCCCGATACAGCCCGGGCTGCTGAAGAGATCCGTTGCATGATGTTTCTGGTGAAGTTCAGCGCCCAGTTGCGTGAGGAAAAAAGAAGGTTATCGCATGGCACTCTTGCAAATCGCTGAGCCTGGAGAGTCGACCGAACCACATCAGCGGCGGATCGCGGTGGGCATTGATCTGGGTACGACGCATTCCTTGGTGGCGGCCGTGCGCAGTGGCAGCCCGCAGGTCATCCCTGACGAGCAAGGTCATGGACTGCTGCCATCCGTTGTTCGATACGGAGAGTCGGGTGTACTTGCCGTGGGACAGGCGGCGGCGGATGCTGCAGAGGTAGATTCCGCCAACACCGTCATATCGGTAAAGCGACTCATGGGCCGCGGCCTTCAGGATGCAGTGCTCCAGAAAACCCCTTACCAGTTATCGCAAGATTCTGATCAGTCGATGGTGCGGCTTCACACTGCAGCCGGACGGGTATCGCCGGTGGAGGTCTCTGCTGAAATTCTGAAGTCTCTGCGTCTGCGTGCCGAGCAATTTTTCGGGCTCGGTGTCTCCGATCGATTGGCAGGTGCTGTGATCACCGTACCAGCCTATTTTGATGATGCCCAGCGACAGGCGACAAAGGATGCAGCAAGGCTCGCGGGCCTTGAGGTATTGCGCTTAATTAACGAGCCAACAGCAGCTGCTCTGGCCTATGGCCTGGATTCGGGGGCTGAAGGCCTGTATGCAATCTTTGATCTTGGTGGCGGCACTTTTGATATCTCCATTCTCCGCCTCACCAAGGGGGTGTTTGAGGTGGTTGCGACCGGCGGGGATACGGCGCTCGGCGGCGATGACTTTGATCGGGCAGTCATCGAGGACTGGCTCTTATCTTGGGGGCTCGACCCCGATATTGGCGCGCGCTCTGGCGCAGAGAAGCGACGTCTAGCGCAATTGGCGAGGCGGTTAAAAGAGCAGCTCACTGAGGCTGCTGATTCGAGCGTCTGTCTGCGGCAAGACTGGGTGAGTGATGCTGGTAAGGCCTATTGCGCTGAACTCAATCGCTCACGGTTTGATTCGGTGACACGGCACTTGGTTGAGCGAACGCTTGGCGTCGCCCAACAGGTGATTGATGACGCTCAGATCACCTGTGAAGATCTTAAAGGGGTTGTCCTTGTTGGGGGTAGTACACGGCTGCAGGGCCTTCGTCTGGCCGTGAGAGAATTTTTTGGGCAGGAGCCCCGAATTGATATTGATCCTGACTGTGTCGTAGCAATTGGCGCTGCACTTCAGGCGAATTTACTTGCGGGTAATAAATCGAGCAGCGATGATTGGCTACTGCTTGATGTCTTACCCTTATCGCTTGGCCTTGAGACGATGGGTGAACTGGTCGAGAAAATTATCGCCAGGAACACACCAATTCCTGTTGCGCAGGCGCAGGAATTTACGACATTTAAGGATGGTCAAACCGCGATGATGATTCATGTCGTGCAAGGTGAACGGGAGCTGGTTGGCCAATGCCGTTCGCTCGCTAGGTTTGAATTACGCGGAATTCCTCCGATGGTGGCGGGTGCAGCACGGATTCAGGTGACCTTTCAAGTCGATGCTGATGGGCTTTTATCGGTGACCGCCAAGGAGCAGAGTACGGGAGTTAATGCATCGGTGGTGGTAAAGCCCACCTATGGCCTAAGCGATGGTGAGATCGCCAACATGCTCAGCGAGGGCTTTTCCTCGGCGAAAGAGGACATGGAGATTCGCGCGTTGCGAGAGGCCCAGGTCGATGCACAGCGTCTATTAGAGGCCATCGACGCCGCCTTGGCTCAGGACGGTGATCTACTCAATTTAGCCGAGCGTGCTGAGGTCAATTCGGCGATAGATGCTTTGCGAAACTCATGTGGTGGATCCGACTTAGATTTGCTTCGGGATCGCACCAAGCAGCTCAGCCTCGTGACAGACGGGTTTGCAGCCCGTCGAATGGATCGGGCTGTTCAACGGGCACTGTCGGGTCGATCGATACACGGAGTGATTTGATATGCCCCATATAAAGATTTTGCCTCACCCCGATCTCTGCCCTGAGGGCAAGGAGTTCGATACGCCGTCTGGCCAGAACCTCTGCCGATCCTTACTTGATCATGGCATTGAAATTGAGCACGCATGCGAGATGTCACGGGCGTGCACGACCTGTCATGTCATCGTTCGCGAGGGGTTCAATACCCTAACGCCCTCTGATGAAGACGAGGATGATCTTCTCGACCGGGCCTGGGGATTAACTCCAGTATCGCGTTTGTCGTGTCAGGTGGAGGTCCTTAATCAGGATCTTACGATTGAGATTCCGCGTTATACGATCAACTACGCACGAGAAAACCATTAGCCGTTAACCGAAAGGAAGTGCAACATGAAACTATTTTTAAAGCCTGGCTCCTGTTCTCTCGCGCCCCATATTGTGTTGGAAGAGGCGGGGCTCAGCTATGAGACAGAAGGTGTTGATCTCAAGACAAAGATTACAGAGTCTGGAAAAGACTATTGGCAGATTAACCCAAAGGGGTATGTACCGGCCTTGCAGTTAGAGAGTGGTGAGGTCATTACCGAGGGCCCAGCGATCAGTCAGTTTATTGCCGATCAGGTGCCCCTGAAGCGACTGGCGCCTGCGAATGGCACGATCGAGCGCGTTCGTATGCAGAGCTGGCTCACCTTTGTGGGAACAGAGTTACATAAATCGCATGGCGCATTTTTTAATGCAGCCGCGAAAGATGATTGGAAGACTGTCGCGCGTGGCAATCTCGAGCGGCGCTACGGCTACCTTGATGTGTATCTCTCAGATAAACCGTATCTGCTTGGAGAGCAATTTACAGCAGCCGACGCCTATCTCTTTACGGTGCTCCGTTGGATTGGCGTTACGGGCTTGACCCTCGCAACCTGGCCGCACCTTTCGGCCTTTCAAGAACGCGTAGCGGCGCGGCCCGCAGTTGCTGCGGCGATGAAGGCCGAAGGGTTGACGACCTGATCGGCTTAGATCTCTTCCTTCCGTAGGGCTGGGAATAAGATGACGTCCCGGATGGTGGGGCTATCGGTCAGCAGCATAACGAGGCGATCAATGCCAATGCCGCATCCGCCGGCTGGCGGCATTCCGTATTCAAGGGCTCGAATATAGTCGGCGTCGAAGTACATGGCCTCTTCGTTGCCTGCATCTTTGGACTGAACCTGTGAGTGGAAGCGACGTGCCTGGTCTTCGGGGTCATTGAGCTCTGAAAAGCCGTTAGCAATCTCGCGGCCGGCGATAAAAAGCTCAAACCGTTCAGTAATATCAGGCCGATGGTCTGAGGCGCGGGCAAGCGGCGATACCTCAATCGGATAATCGACGATAAATGTCGGGCTCCAGAGTTTGCTCTCGGCAACCTCCTCAAATAGGGCAAGCTGCAGGGCGCCGAGCCCGGCGTGTTTCAGGTTGGGCGCATGAAGGTCAACGCGTAAGGCCCTCAGCGCATCCCGAATAGCGCTTATATCAGTCAATACCGATTCGGAATACTCGGGCGCGTGACGCTGGATTGCTTCAACAATAGTGAGCCGATCAAAGGGCTTTGCGAAATCGAGAGTCTGCCCTTGATAAGACAGTGTGGCCGAGCCCGTGGCAGTCTGGGCGGCATGCCGCAGAATCGCCTCGGTGAAGTCCATTAGCCACTGGTAATCGGTATAGGCTGCATAGAACTCCATCATCGTAAATTCTGGATTGTGTCGTGGGCTTAGGCCTTCGTTACGAAAGTTTCGGTTAATCTCATAGACCCGCTCAAAGCCACCTACAATTAGCCGCTTTAGAAAAAGCTCTGGTGCGATCCGCAGAAACATCTCTTGATCGAGAGCGTTATGGTGGGTTATGAATGGTTTTGCAGCAGCCCCTCCGGGGATCGGGTGCAGCATGGGGGTTTCAACCTCTAGAAATTCATGGTCATTCATGAAATGGCGCAATGCCGAGAGGGTTTTGGAGCGGGTGAGAAAGATTTCGCGAGAGCCACCATTAACGATGAGATCGACATAGCGTTGGCGATATCGCGTCTCGGTGTCGTGCAGGCCGTGGAACTTGTCGGGCAGGGGTCTGAGTGATTTTGCGGCAAGACGCACCCGTTGGCAGCGGATCGAGAGCTCGCCCTTCATGGTTTTAAAGAGAACACCTTCCGCATAGAGCGTATCGCCAAGATCCCAGTGTTTGAAGGCCTCGTGGTGCTCGGGGCCGACCCCCTCGTCATTGAGGTAGATCTGCAGGCGCCCTGTCGCATCCTGGAGTGTTGCAAAGCTGGCCTTTCCTTGGATGCGTTTAAGCATCATTCGCCCTGCGATACTCACCTCGACATGCTCGGATTCGAGTTGCTCGCGGGTATGGTGTTCGTAGCGCCCGTGTAAGGCCTGCGCACGATGGGTGGGCCTAATATCGTTAGGAAAGGCCGGGACCCCCTTGTCTCGAAGACGGTCGAGCTTGAGGCGGCGCTCGGCCATGATCTGGTTTTCATCGAAACCCGATTGTTCTGCAGTATCTTCGGCAGAGCTGTGCCGGGATGTTGGGTCGTTATGCGCTGGCGAATTCGGCATATCAGATTCCTTGTTTTAGGCTGGCTTCAATGAATGGATCGAGGTCACCATCGAGTACACGCTGTGTATTTGAGATTTCCATATTCGTGCGCAGATCTTTAATCCGCGATTGGTCGAGCACATAGCTGCGAATTTGGTGACCCCAGCCGACATCGGTCTTGCTATCTTCGAGCTTTTGTTGTTGCTCCATTCGCTTTCGCATTTCATGTTCGTAGAGCCTGGATTTCAGCATCGTCCATGCCTCATCCCTATTGCGATGTTGAGATCGATCATTCTGGCACTGAACAACGATTCCAGTCGGGATGTGGGTGAGCCGAACCGCAGAGTCGGTCTTGTTGATGTGCTGACCCCCGGCACCCGAGGCCCGGTAGGTATCGGTCCGCACATCTGCGGGATTGATATCAATCTCAAGTGAATCATCAACCTCTGGATAGACAAATACCGATGCAAATGAGGTGTGTCGCCCCCCGCTGGAATCAAAAGGAGATTTGCGCACCAGCCGGTGTACACCGGTCTCGGTTCGAAGGAAACCGAAGGCGTAATCGCCGTTAACTTTAATCGTTGCAGACTTGATTCCTGCGACATCGCCTGCGGATTCCTCGAGTAGTTCGGCTTTAAATCCTTTACGCTCCGCATAGCGGAGGTATTGCCGCAACAAGATTGAAGCCCAGTCACAGGCCTCTGTGCCACCGGCGCCCGCCTGAATATCGAGAAAACAATTTGAGGGATCGGCCGGGTTGGAAAACATTCTGCGAAACTCAAGCCCAGCCACCTTTTCTTCAATGGAGTGGGCATCCTGCTCGACCGCAAGCAGTGTTGCGTCATCGCCTTCTTCCCTTGCCATCTCTAATAATTCGATGCCTTCGGCGATATCTTTTGTTAATCCGCTGATCGCTCCAACAACGGTTTCGAGAGACTTTTTTTCGCGGCCGATCTCTTGTGCTCGTTTAGGGTCGTCCCACAGGGCTGGATCCTCGACGAGTCGATCGACTTCGGCTAGGCGGGCAGACTTCGCATCGAAGTCAAAGAAACCCCCGGAGGTCATCCACGCGTTTACGCAGGGATTGAAGGGAGTAACTGGTCTGGTTGATGCGTTCGGCTTCCATTGGTTTTCCGTCGAAAAACCTCAATTTTACGCCACCGCCACCACTTCTAGCTGCAGCGAGGATCGGCCCTGCCAGTCATTAATCGAGAGCTGATAGGCCAGTGTGGCCTGGGTATCGAGGTCGCGTTCTGCGTTAAACCAGATGGCCTCAAGTTTGGGGCTTCCCGGCGCTAGGCGGACCGTGAGTTTCAGGTGCCGCTCTTTAAGCCTACGTTGTGCAATAACCTCAAACCGGTTGATGAATACGGGGGGCGGAAAGCCCTGGCCCCAGACCTGAGTCGCCAATCGCTGAGCAAACTCAAGCTTTAGATACTGTGCGTCGAGCGGCCCGTCAGTATCGAGTTGCTGCAAAAACTGCTCAGGCCCCGCAAAGTCAGCCAGGGTTGATTCGAAAAGAGTGGAGAACTCATCGAGCCGGGCGCTCTCCAGAGCGAGACCCGCGGCCATAGCATGCCCGCCAAAGGCAAGAATAAGGCCCGGGTGCAGGGTATCGATTCGCTCAAGAACGTCGCGGATATGAACACCGGGAATTGAGCGGCACGAGCCCTTAATACGGCCCGGATCGTTATCGTCCGCAAAGACGATAGCAGGCCGGTAAAACTGCTCTTTAAGTCGTCCCGCAACTAACCCAATAACGCCGGGGTGCCAGCGTGAATCATGCAACACGAGGCTTTTTCGATCGGCCTTCGATTGGGACTCGAGCAGGCTGAGTGCCTGCGACAATGCCTCATCTCGAGCCTCTTGCTCAATCTCTCGGCGTTCATGGTTCATGGCGTCGAGCTGCTGGGCTAAGTCCATTGCACGGTCGGGATCATCTTCAATTAAGCACTGGATTCCAATTCCCATGTCTCCGAGGCGGCCTGCTGCGTTGAGTCGAGGTCCGATTGCGAAACCGAAGTTACTGGCACTTGCATCCCGAACGTTAAGGTTAGCCACCTGGAAAAGGGCATTCAGACCCGCAAAGGAGTTTCCTCGGCGAAGACGTTCAAGCCCTTGTGCGACTAGACGACGGTTATTGGCGTCAAGCCTCACCATATCGGCCACGGTACCAAGGGCAACAATGGGCAGAAGGTCTGCCAGTTGCGGAATACGATCCGCAGGCCACAGCAGCTCATCGCGGCACACACGACGCAAGGCGAGTAAGACATAAAACATGACGCCTACCCCAGCGAGATGTTTGCTCGGGAATTGGCACTGTCTGAGATTCGGATTAACGATTAGGGTGTCGGGCAGCACCTTACCTGGCAGGTGGTGGTCGGTGACCAGTACCTTGATGCCGAGTGCCTTCGCCCGTGCGACACCGGCAACGCTCGAAATACCGTTATCAACGGTGATGATCCAATCAATGGGGTTTTTTAAATTCTCTTGATCCCTGGCCACCGCATGGTCAACCAGGGCGGGCGTTAGACCATAACCAAAGATGAAACGATCGGGAACCAAGAAATCAACGAGAGCGCCAAATCGCCTCAGTCCCCGAACTGCGACGGCACATGCGGTTGCGCCATCGGCATCATAGTCCGCCACAATCAAGAGCCGCCCGCCCGCTTGAATCGCACGCGCAATCTCATGAGCTGCCGCATCAAGATTACTCATCGTGGTAGGGGGCGTAATCGCCTCGAGGCCGAGTTCAAGTTCCGATGGGCAGACCACGCCTCGGGCCGAAAAAATTCGGGCGAGTAGGGGATGGACACCGCCGGCTATCAGCGTTGCGACGGCAGTCTCATTGACCGAGCGTTCTTGGATACGTCTCATTGCCCCTAGTATGGCAAACTCCGGGCATGCTGCCTTATGAACTTCTAATTGGCCTGCGTTATACCCGCGCTGGCCGCTACGCCAAGACCGCTGCGGTTCAGCGCCTGACGGGTTCGGCGCATCGGCCGCTATCGCGAAATCGCTTCATCTCCTTTATTTCGGGCCTCGCCACCGTTGGAATCGCACTTGGTGTGGCTGCCTTAATTGTGGTGCTCTCGGTCATGAACGGATTTCAAAAAGAAGTCCGCGACCGAATGCTGGGTGTTTTATCCCACATTGAGGTGATTCAGCCTGGCCGAGACTTGGCCAGCGTTTCCCTCGTCTTGCCGGAGCTGCTCAAGCACAACGAGGTCGTGGCTGCTGCCCCCTTTGTCGCCGCACAGGCCATGATCTCGAAGGACGGACAGATGAAGGGGGTGATGGTCCGCGGGATTGATCCGAACCGAGAGCCAACGGTGAGCCCATCGCTTGCCAAGCTCATTAACGGCCAACTCGCTAGCCTATCGGCCCGACAGTTTAATGTCGTGCTCGGCCGCGCCCTAGCAGGACAGCTCGGCGTCTCGGTTGGAGATACTGTGGTGATGATCTCTGCAGATGGCGTTGTGAGCCCTGCTGGAATTACACCAAGACTGCGGCAGTTTACGGTATCGGGTCTTTTCTCCTCTGGGCATTTCGAATACGACAGTACGCTGGCGCTGGTGCATGGAGCCGATGCGGAGCTCTTCTTTCGGGATCAAGGAATTTCCGGCATCCGACTCATGCTGAAAGATATGCAACGGGCGCCCGATGTTGCAATTTCGTTGTCAGCGAGACTTCCCCGAGAGTTTGTGGTTCGTGATTGGGCACAGGAAAACCGGAATTGGTTTGCCGCGGTTCAGGTGGAAAAGCGAATGATGTTCATTATCCTAACGCTGATCATTGCAGTTGCTGCATTTAATTTGGTCTCTATGCTCGTGATGACCGTGACCGATAAGCGGTCTGATATCGCGATCTTGCGCACACTCGGCGCTCAGCGCAGAAGTATCATGGCAATTTTCATGGTGCAGGGTGCCTGGCTGGGGTTTCTCGGTGTCGTCTTGGGGGTCTTATTTGGTGTCGTGATTGCTGCCAATATCGATATCGTGATGGCGACACTAGAAGGCCTTTTTGGTTTTCAGGTATTGCCTCAGGGCATTTATTTCATCGACCGTCTGCCCTCCGATCTGCGTTGGCCCGATGTACTGCAGATCGGTGTTATTGCATTGTTCTTGTCGTTATTGGCAACAGTCTACCCAAGCTGGAGTGCATCACGGCTTGAGCCCGCAGAGGCCTTGCGCTATGAGTAAACAGGCGGTGATCGACGCCACGGGCCCGTTGTTGCGGGCCCAGGGTATTCGGATGGTTTACGGCGACGGCCAGGGCGAGGTCGTCGCTCTACAGGGCGTCGATCTGACGCTATCGCTCGGTGAAACGATGGCGGTTGTTGGGGCCTCGGGGGCTGGTAAAAGTACGCTGCTCCATATTCTAGGTGGGCTGGATTTTCCGACCTCCGGAGAGGTCTGGTTTGAGGGGCGCACGCTGGTCAGGATGAGCGACAAAGAGCGGACGACGCTTCGTAATGAGCGAATTGGTTTTGTCTACCAGTTTCACCACCTGCTTCCTGAGTTTACGGCGCAAGAAAACGTTGCAATGCCACTTGTGATCCGTCGGATGTCGTGGGCATCTGCCTTGGAGGCGGCAGCGCAGATGTTAGATAAAGTGGGGCTCTCACAACGATTAAGCCACACACCGGCAATGTTGTCGGGGGGCGAGCGCCAGCGGGTTGCAATTGCCCGCGCATTGGTGACACAGCCGCACTGCCTATTGGCAGACGAACCCACAGGAAATCTTGACCGCGATACGGCAGCACGTGTTTTTGATGTCTTAATTGAGCGAGTTCGCGAATCGAAGTGTGGGCTCATTGTTGTGACACATGATCCCTTGCTTGCGGCGCGTTGCGATCGACAGTTACAGCTTTAACGAGAGTTGTTTATCGACCGCCTGCGTCTGCGCTGCGCAACCTCAATCCTTACCCAGATATTCCAGCCGATCCGGGTCACGATGTATCCGATGATTGCGAGTAAGGTCGCGAGTGTGAATACACCAATCACCAGTGGCCATCCCATCCCGAGCCCCCATTGGCCCAGTGCAATAAAAGAATCGGCCGGAGTCGTCCAGTTAAAATCGGGCGGCGGTGGAAAGGCGGCTGCATGAATCTCGCCATTACTGTGGGCTGCTGGCAGAATCGCATTGAGGAGGACAATCCCAATTTTCAAAGCGAGTAGGTAGAGCGGGATAAATGTAATGGGATTGGTGTAGAGCGTTGTGAAGACGGCCACAGGCAGATTCCAGTGGAAGAGAAATGAAGCGATTGCTGCGCCGAGCATCTGAAAAGGGGCCGGAAACAGTCCACAAAAAAGCCCCGCTGCTACCCCGCCCGCTACACTTCTGCGGTGTAGAGTCCAGACGGCAGGGTGCAGGACCCAAGGACCGAGACATCGCAGCAGCTTATTGCGCTCAAGGGTGGCCTGGTCGGGCAGAATTCGCTTTAAGTACTTTTTTGCCATAGTCCCACATTCTAGCCATGCTGATCGATAGCCATTGCCATCTGGATTACCTGGATATTCCAAGCGTCGCGGGGGGCATTGCTGGCGCGCTCGAACGGGGCCGGCAGGCCGGTGTTACCGCCATTATCGTGCCGGCTGTCGATCCCTCAAATTTTGATCGCGTGGCGATGCTCGCCAAAGCCTATCCTGAGGTCTACTTTGCCCTCGGTATCCACCCGATGTACGTCCAAGGTCTAGGCGACGACGCACTCATTGCCCTTCAAAATGCTCTCGACCGCTATCGGCATAACCCCAAACTTATCGCGGTCGGGGAGATTGGTCTTGATCACTATGTGCCGGGTTTGAATAGAGAGAAAATGGAAGCCTTCTATAGTGCGCAATGTCAGCTGGCCCGGGATTGGAATCTCCCGGTCATTTTGCATGTTAGAAAAGCGCAGGATCGTGTACTCAAGCATCTTCGTCAGTCGGGTATCACACGCGGAATCGCTCATGCGTTTAATGGGAGCCTGCAACAGGCTCAGGCGTTTATTGCCCAAGGGATTTGTTTAGGTTTTGGTGGCGCTATGACCTACCCGCGGGCTAATCAGATACGGCGTCTGGCAGCAGCCTTGCCCCTTGAGTCTATTGTTTTGGAAACAGATTCTCCAGACATTGCGCCGGCCTGGCGCGCACGAGGGCAGCCCAATGAGCCCCAAGAGATTGCGGCTATCGCAGAGGAGATGGCGCTGTTGCGTTTTGCTTGTGCAAAAGACATTGCAGATCAGACCTCTCAGAACTTGGCGAGACTCTTCCCCGTATTAACCCAGATGGGGTATGGGGCCCAAACACCCGAATCTCGTTAGTTAGCCAGGCCGTGATTTATATCCTCGCTGCGAGTATTCTCGCGGGCGTGAGCTGGGTTCAGTTGCAGGCTGAGTTACCGAGCCGCAGTGAGCTGGGCGTAGCAGCCGCCGGTGCCGTTGGGCTGATGGTGTTGTGGTGGAGCTTAGGCAAATTTTCTAAGCGGGCCAGCCTAGCGACTCAGCACTTACGCATGTTTCTCCTAAGCCTCGCTATAACGGTCATAGCGGCGGGTTTTGCTACGTATACAGCAGAGGACGCGCTACAGGAACGTCTTAAACACCATCTCGATCGCCGCTCCGTATGGCTTGATCTCACCGTTGTTGATCTTCCAACCCGAGACGATCGGAGTTGGCGTTTTGAGGTCGAGATCAACCACGCCTATGAGGATGCGACAGAACAGAGCCTAATTAGTGATTTTCCAACCCGTGGTGTCGTGCATTGGTACTTTAGTGATCGCTTTGCAGCACCGGATCAACTCGGCCCGGGCGAACGCTGGAAGCTACAGGTGAGGCTAAGGCAGCCACAAGGATCGCGCAATCCCGCCGGATTTGATTACGAAGCCTGGATGTTAGAGAAGCGACTCTCCTTTGGCGGCACGGTGCAGCAGAGTCGATTGCTGCCTGCTCCGGAAAGGGTTGGGTCGAGTACAGGCGTTCAGATTCGGATTGACCAATGGCGTGATGCAATCCGAAAGCGAATCGATCATGATCTCGCAGACGAACCCTCGCGGCACGTGATCGCTGCACTCGTTGTGGGTGACCAACGTGCAATATCGACCGAGGAGTGGTCGATATTTCAACGCACTGGGGTCTCGCATCTCATGAGTATCTCGGGGCTACATGTCACGATGTTAGCGGCATTGGTGGGGTGGCTTGGCGGTCGTCTATGGCAGTTACTCTGCTCTACACCTGCGCGGGTAGGATTAATTCTTCCTGTCCAATCCGTCACAGCGCTCTGCGCGATTCTTGGGGCCATTGGTTACGCACTCTTAGCGGGTTTTGCGATTCCTGCGCAGCGCACTGCACTGATGGTAACCGTGGTGTGCTTTGCACGATTATTTGGGGTTCGCGCAAATCCCTGGGCCAGCTTGTCGATTGCGTTAATGACTGTTGTACTCTGGGATCCTTTGTCGGTATTGGCACCGGGGTTCTGGTTGTCGTTTCTCGCGGTTGCATTCTTATTCGTGAGGTGCTCGGATACTGTCGAGCAGGCTGATTCATCATGGCTGAGAAAAATCGTATCGGTATTACGTCAGGCAGGACAGGCCCAGCTCGCGATTACATTTGGGCTATTACCAATTACTGTTCTGTTTTTTCAGCAGGTTGTTTTGATTGGCCCCCTGGCAAACGCAGTCGCAATCCCAGTCGTGAGCTACCTGGTGACGCCACTGGCGATGTTAGGGGTGGTAATCGATGGGCTTTTTAGCGCCCCATTTTTTCTTAGAAGTGCAGCTGCAATTCAGAACTGGCTCTATGGGTGTCTAGTCTGGGCAGCTCAGCATTCCTTTGCAACAATCGATTGGCCCTCTCCGGGGCTCTGGCGCACCATCGGCGCCTCAGTGGGGATGGTTATTGCACTTGGAAACATTCTTCCGCAGGCGTTATCGCATTATCGTCATCTCGGCTGGTGCGCTTTGGGCCTGCTGATTGGGGTGGCGCCCGCACCCCCTGCGGTTGGCGATATGGAGGTCACGATAATCGATGTTGGGCAGGGATCGAGCGTATTAATCCGAACCCACTCCAAGAGTCTTCTCTATGACACAGGCCCGGTAATGGGACGCTCTGATGCAGGCGCGAGAATGGTTCTGCCCACGCTTCGTCGCTTCAATATCCATGCACTTGATGAAGTGATGGTCTCGCACTTAGATCAGGATCATTCAGGAGGGCTAGCCTCAGTGCTTGCGCTCATGCCGGTGCACCGATTACGCACGAGTTATCCAGACAGCCTCCTGGTAACTTCCACACCGGTTAATCCTCAGCTTGAGCCCTCAGCCTGCGTTGCGGGTCAGCATTGGCAGTGGGATGGCGTACGGTTTGAGGTCTTGCATCCGAGTCCGCAGTGGTTGGCGGGCGTCGTAAAAACCAAAAAGCCAGATCGAAATGCAGCCTCCTGCGTCCTTCGGGTTGCGGCACAAAACGGTGGCAGCCTGCTTCTCACCGGGGACATTACGGCGGCGGTAGAGGGCGGGCTGCACGATTATGGTGCGAGTCTTGCCTCAGAAGTGCTCGTAGCTGCCCATCATGGAAGCAAGACCTCTACAAGTTCTGGTTTTCTCGCCCAGGTCGCACCAGCGCTTACCGTGATCCAGGCGGGCTATCGCAATCGCTATGGCCATCCGCACTCTGAGGTGCTGGAGAGGCTTCGGGAGGTCTCCGCACTTGCCCGAACTGATCTGCAGGGGGCTATTGAGCTGCGTTGGCGATCGGGCGCTCGGACAATCTCCGATTTCTGGTCAGCGCATCGCCGTTATTGGCACCTAGAGCGTTATTCCGAATAAGTTGGCACGGTCTCTGCTTATAGGAGGTATGGCAAAGACCCTAAATGTTGACGAAATGTTTGTTCACGCCGGGGAGGGGCCGACGTCGACCCCGCGGCCCCACTGCGAGGCCTACTGGACCTGGCTAAAACAACAGCCCGAGGAGGCCTTGGAACGGGCTCGGGTAGAGGCGGACTTATTCTTTCGTCGGGTGGGCATCACGTTTAATGTCTACGGAGATGAGGCAGGAACTGAGCGGCTCATTCCGTTTGACTTGATTCCGAGAATTCTTCCGGCCTCCGAGTGGAAGACTCTGGAGAGTGGTCTTCGACAGCGCGTATCGGCACTGAACCGATTTATTCACGACATCTACCACGATCAGGACATTATCCGGGCGGGATTAATCCCGCAGGAGCTTATCTTACGCAATACGCAGTATCGGCCTGAGATGAAAGGTATCGCCGTATCGCGAGATATCTATTCGCATATCAGTGGCATTGATATCGTTCGAGCTGGTCAGGGGGAGTTTTATGTACTTGAAGATAATCTTCGGGTTCCTTCGGGCGTTTCTTATATGATCGAAGATCGCAAAGCGATGATGAGGATTTTTCCCGAATTGTTCGCAATGCACCGCGTCGCGCCCGTTGAGCATTACCCCGACATGCTACTCAAGCACCTGCGTTCAGTAGCCCCGAGTGGTATTGATGATCCCACCGTGGTCGTTCTAACGCCCGGGATTTATAACTCTGCTTATTTTGAGCATGCCTTCCTAGCCCAACAAATGGGTGTGGAACTGGTTGAAGGCCAAGACTTATTCATGTCCGAGAATCGGATCTATATGCGCACAACCCGTGGCCCAAAACGTGTTGATGTGATCTATCGGCGTATCGATGATGACTTCCTAGATCCCTTGGTGTTTCGCGCAAACTCGACGATCGGGGTTCCGGGCCTGATGTCTGCCATTCGGTCTGGCCGCGTTACGCTATGTAATGCGCCGGGCACTGGCGTTGCAGATGACAAATCAATCTATCCCTATGTACCGGATATGATCCGCTTCTATTTCGCAGAGACACCAATTCTTGCAAATGTACCGACGTATATCTGTCGTAAACCCGATGATCTGAAATATGTTGTTGATCATCTCGATACGCTCGTCGTGAAAGAAATTCATGGGGCAGGTGGCTACGGGATGCTGGTTGGACCTTGTGCAAGTAAGGCTGAAATTGAGACATTTCGTGGCCGATTGAAGGCAACGCCAGAGATGTATATCGCACAACCTACACTCGCGCTCTCCACATCCCCCACCTTTGTGGACTCGGGTGTTGCCCCAAGGCATATTGACCTTAGGCCGTTCGTCTTAAGTGGACAAGAGATCTCTATCGTACCCGGTGGGCTGACACGGGTTGCGCTTCGGGAGGGGTCATTGGTGGTGAACTCGTCCCAGGGTGGCGGCACCAAAGACACCTGGGTCTTGCAAGAGGAGCATTGAGTATGCTCAGTCGAACCGCAGACAGCCTGTTCTGGATGTCCCGTTATATCGAGCGGGCGGAGAACACAGCGCGGCTTTTAGATGTCCAACGGCAGGCCGTTCTATTGCCCAATGAGTTCACGGAGCAGAGTGCGAGCTATGCCCAGATCCTGATCGATCTGGTCTCAGATGTGAACAATCCGTCGAGTATCGTGAGCTGCCTATCCGCAGCCCGTGAGAATTGCAGAATTGTGCGTGGCAGTATCAATACCGATATATGGGAGACCGTTAACTCAACATGGCTTGAACTCAATCCAATATTAAGTAAAGAGCGTTGGCGAAAAGATCCGACGGGTCTTTTTGAGTGGGTGAAGCTGCGCTCACATCTGTTTCGTGGGGTAATGATCGGCACGATGCTAAAAGACGAGGCCTTTCATTTTCTAAGGCTCGGTACCTTCATTGAGCGTGCTGACAGTACGGCACGGATCTTAGACGCAAAGTTTGACCTCGAGGAGGAGGCTGCAGAGGCCAGAGGCCGTCAAAAAAATACAGAGGAGCGGGCTGATTATTATTACTGGGCCTCTGTTTTGCGATCGGTCTCTGCACTTGATATCTACCGAAAGGTCTATCGAGATGTCATTACACCAAGGCGTGTGGCGGAGCTCTTGATCCAGTATGCTGAAATGCCTCGATCTTTATTAGCCTGCCTTAACGAGGTCTGCATTAACCTACAGGAGCTATCCGACTCCTCCCGCGGGGAGCCACAAAGGCTCGCTGGGCGACTCCAGGCAGACCTTCGGTACCTAAGAATTGATGATCAGTTTGAGCAGGAGATACACAGCTTTCTGAAGCATTTCTTAGAACAAATGTATCTACTCGGAACCCGAGTCAGTAACGAATTCTGGGGGAACCAATGACTTATTGTGTTGCAATGCGTTTAAATGCCGGTGTCGTATTTCTCTCCGATAGCCGAACGAATGCGGGTGTTGATCATGTATCAACCTATCGAAAAATGGCGGTGTTTGAGCGATCGGGCGACCGTGCGCTGGTGCTAATGAGTGCCGGCAATTTAGCGATCACCCAGAGTGTTCGGCAGGTACTCACTGAGGCCTCGGGTGAGGACTCCCTATGGACCGTGGGCTCAATGACCAAGGCCGCAGGTCTTGTGGGCGATGCCATACGAGAAGTCCATCGTCGTGATGGGGCATCACTGCATGAATTTGGTATTGAATTTAATTGTAGTTTTATCTTGGGTGGGCAGATTCGGGGCGAGAATTGCCGATTGTTCAATATCTATTCAGCAGGCAATTTCATTGAGGCGCATGCGGAAAATCCATATTTTCAGATTGGCGAGTTTAAGTACGGAAAACCCATCGTTGATCGTGTGATTACCCCCGAGACCCCACTGGACGTTGCGGCAAAATGTGCTTTGATCTCAATGGATTCAACCCTAAAGTCAAATATCTCGGTCGGGTTACCGCTTGATCTTCTAATCTACGAGCGTGATAGCCTTGCGATCTCGCAGTTCGTCACAATCACCGCGGAGAATCCGTATTTCAATCACATCCGTGGTATCTGGGGCCAGCAATTACGCAGTGTCTTTAATGAGCTTCCTGATCCGGATTGGAGCCAAATGCCGACCGTGTCTATTGCTCGAGCCTTCGATTGTTGAACACGGCCTCCTCATGGGCCCGTAGCACCATCTGTCGGTAATAGGGCTCTAGGCGATTGATCGAATCGTCTGCCATATGAGTGGTTTCGGCAAGTAGCGCACGGGCCTCAGATCGAAGAGCTTTTTCGTCGATCGTTGTGATCTTGCCGTTGTCGACCACCTGATTTCCGGCAACGAAGACATGAACAACAGAGCTTCCGGATTCAGCATAAATGAGTTGCCGGATAAGATCATTAAGCGGCGTAAAGGCATAACGATCTAAATCAAGCAAGATAAGATCTGCTTGATACCCTGGCTGGAGACTTCCGATTCGATTTTTCCAGCCAAGGGCGTCTGCGCCGCCGCGAATAGCGATCTCTAGAATTTCCTCAGCAGTGGGCCAGGTGTGCCAGTCTGGACTTCTCAGGGTGTGAACCATTCCGGCCGTTTTCATGATGTCCCACATATTAATCCGGTCGTCGGTATTGGCCTCATCGGACCCAAGGCATACCCGAAGGCCGGCATCTCGCCACTCTCGAAATGGCGCGATACCACTACCGAGCTTTAGGTTACAGATAGGATTATGTGCAATCATGACATTATGCTTTGCCAGCCGGTTGATGTCGGCTTGATCGACCCAGATTGCGTGAATAACGACAGAGTGTTCGTGCAGAATTCCATGGTCATCTGCATACGCTACCAACGACTTGCCAAGGCGCTCGGTGCCGTAGACGCGCTGCAGCTTTGTTTCAAGGATGTGCATATTAAAGGGCAGCGCATATTCCTGGGAGAGTTGGTTGAGTGCCTTGAGGTAGTTCGGTGTTACCCGATGGGGTGCTGAGCAGGATATTGCGGGCTGTATCAGACCCTGATCAGTCCCGTATTGAGTAATGAGATAGCGATAAAGCTCGATGAGTTCATCGCCTGTTTGACGGGGGGAGGACTCGAGTTGCGCACGTAGTGCAGGAGTTAGAAGATCTTTTAGAAAAGGGTATTTGTCATACTCAACGATATTGGGCTGATCGATCGCCACGCGGGCACGTATCCCTATTTCAGAATAAGCGTTACAGATTGAATCGATGGCTGCAATCGACGCAATTGGAACATGATAGGCGTCGTCCATCACGCAGGTAATCCCACCGCGAAGCATCTCTGCGGCGCCTAGTAGTGTTCGGATCTTGATAAGACGCTCAGAGTTAGCCTCATTAGCAAGGGGAGGAACCTCGCGTAGCATGAATATCTCAAGCGGTAGGCAATCGAGCTGCCCTCGCATTAGGTTGCCTGGTGAGTGAAAATGGGCATTGATCAGACCCGGCATCGCCAGCATGCCCGCTGCTTCGATCACTCTGCAGCCTTCTGGTGCAGAGAGGCTCGGCCCGACGGCGGCAATTACTCCATTGGAGAGCAAAATATCAGCAGACGAGAATTCAGTATTTTGAGAGTCGAGCGTTAGTACACGGGCACCCCGAATAAGGGTAGCCGATATGTCGTGCGTCATAACAGGCATCGCCGGGCTAGTGCAGACCGAGGTAAGCCTGCCTCATGTGCGGGTTCTGAAGGAGAGCTTTTCCCGGTCCCTCAAGGGTAATCTTCCCGTTTTCTAGGACGTAGGCCCGATCAGCAATTTCAAGCGTCTGCAGAACATTCTGCTCAACGATAAGGATGGTTGTTCCAGTTTTTCGAATCGCCTCAATCGCTTGAAACATCTCTGACACCATAATGGGTGCCAGACCAAGCGAGGGCTCGTCCAGCAGGAGAAGCTTCGGGCCAGACATCATCGAGCGTCCAATCGCTACCATTTGTTGCTCGCCACCGGACATAGTGCTGACAATCTGCGATGCTCGTTGTTCGAGTTTCGGGAAGATCGAATAGACATCAGCAAGTCGTCGTTTCACCTCGGGCTTGTCGGTGCAGAGGTAAGCACCGATCTTTAAATTCTCTTCAACAGACATCTCGGGGAAAAGCTTACGTCCTTCAGGGCATTGAACGATTCCGAGTCCGACGCGACGCTCTGCAGGGTGTTGATTAATATTTTCGAGATGAAAGAGGATCTCGCCCCCTAACTGGTCGACAAGACCTGATAGGGTATTCATTAACGTGCTCTTTCCGGCTCCGTTAGGTCCGACGATGGCAACCAGTTCCCCGGGGTTCACAGTGATTGTTACTCCCCATAGAACTTGCAGATCGCCGTAACCTGCCGTGAGAGAATCCACCTTAAGCATCGAGAGTTGCCTTTCCAAAATACGCGTCTACGACCTCGGGGCGACCGAGGACTTCTCGTGGGTCGATCCCTTGCGCGAGCACTGCGCCGTGATGGATGACATATAGCTTTTCCGATAGGGCCAAGACCGCACGCATGAGATGCTCTACGACAACAATAGTCACGCCACGATCGCGTATCTTTTTAATGATTTCAACGGCTTGATCAACCTCGACAGGCCTTAGACCGGCCATTACCTCATCGAGTAGCAAGAGTTTGGGTCGGGTGGCGAGTGCTCTCGCGATTTCGAGTCGCTTACGACCCGGAATGCCGAGACTTCCGCTGAGCTTTCGAGCATCGGATGCGAGGCCTACAAGATCAATAATCTCAGCCGCCCGATTACGCGCCTCTGCAATAGAAATCGAGTGGTTCGCCTCGTCGGGTTTAAGGGCGCCGAGCACAACATTGTCGAGAACTGTCAATTCTTCGAAAGACTGGACAATTTGGAATGTTCTTGATATGCCGAGCCGCGCTATTTGGTAGGGTTGAAGCCCCGTGATGTCTTTGCCCTGGAAAATCACACGGCCTTCTTCTGGGCGAAGAAAACCCGAGACACAGGCAAAAGTTGTTGTCTTTCCGGATCCGTTGGGCCCTACGATACCGACGATCTGGCCCTCGTCGACGGTCATATTGACGCGATCAACGGCAGTAAGCCCGCGAAATCTTTTGGTGACGCAATCGAGCTTGAGTAAAGGAGAGTTCATGGATTAGGAATTTCCGTAACGCTTGCGATGCCACTTTTCAATATAAAAGGCGATCCCTTTAGGTAGTGCCAGGCAACTCACGATGAGCAGCGCACCATAGAGAACCAGATAGAGGGCATCTGCCTCGCCGCCAAAGACTCCCCGTAGAACATCCTGCAGAGGCTTTAGAGTCGCTGCGCCGAGGATTGGACCGATCAATGTGAGGCGCCCCCCAAGAACGGCGCCGAGAAGCATTTCAAAGTTTGTGGCGAGGCTAAAGACTTGTTTAGGGTCGATAAAGGTTACAAACTGGGAATAAAATGCGCCGACAGACCCACCCAGAGCACCAGAAACGATGATCGCGTGTATCTTAGTTTTGACTGGATTGATTCCTAGCGCCTCTGCTGCCCGGCTGTTCTGACGAACCGCAGCCAAACGGAAACCAAAGGTGGAGCGCTGAATCCAATAGCTGGCTGCAATAATGACGACAAGAATCAATAACGCAATCAATAGATAGGGCTTTCGGCTAACAAACGACATCATCGCCCAGTCATCTTTCACGATCGTAATGTAGATCCCGGTCGCTCGGCCGAAGTACTCCGAATTAAGCAAGACTATCTTTAGCGCCTGCGACAGGCCTACCGTAAACATTGCAAAGTAGTCCTCAGAGAGTTCGTAGCGCAGAGTCACTGCTGCAATTAACCAGCCCAGTAGTCCCGCAAAACCTGCCGCTAGGACAATATTGATCCAGGGGCTGATACCGTACTTGGTAAACAAAATTCCGTTTGTATAGGCTCCAACACCGTAAAAACTAATGAATCCGAGCAGGAGTAATCCGCCTAGACCACCCGCGATGGACCAACTGAGCGCAACTGCTGCGTAAATTGTTGCCAGCACAAGAATTTGAACAATATAGTCCGAAGTCGAAGAGACGCCAATTGCTGCGACGGCCGCAATAAATATCCCGGAAACGATTAATTGCCAGTCAAGCCAGTTGGACATCTTCATGACATGCGCCCTCTAAATATTCCGCGCGGCAAGAAGAGGAGCACAATCACAAAGACACTGAGACTAACAAACTGCCGCATGGCTGCACCAAGGAAGAGCCCACCAAGGGCCTCTGCCATCCCGATGATTAGCCCGCCGACCAGTGCACCTACAAAATTACCCATAGTGCCAAGAACTACAATTACAAAAGCCGCAAGGATGAAGTAATCGGTTCCAAAGGTCGGGTTTACAAAAAACGCTGGGGAAATCAACGCGCCTGACAGTGCGGCTAGCCCTGTACCAAATCCAAACGTGAGCAGGTTGATTCTGCTGACATTGATCCCCATTAAACGCGCTGCGAGCGGATTCTGAGCAGCTGCTCGCATTGCATTTCCAGTACGAGTGTATTTTAGAATCCACCAGGCTAGCCCAGCGACTGCGACGGCCACCACGGCAGCGATTAGTCGCACATAGCTAAGGCTAACTTCGCCGCCCGCGATTTCAAAGTCAAATGTTGCTCGTGCCCAGGAGAGCTTTACAACTTGATTATTGGGGCCCCATAACAGCTGCATCATGCCCACTAGCAGGATTGATAAGCCAATGGTGATGAGCATTTGGTTGATCTGGGGATACCTCAGAGCGGGGCGAATAATGATCTGCTGCGCAATAGCGCCCAGGATAAAAACGATCGCAAAAATAAAAGGGGCGGCTGTATAGGGGTTTAGGCCGAATAGCTGAAAGGCCGTGATTGCGAGAAACATTCCTAGCGTCAGGAATTCTGCATGAGCAAAATTCACTACCTTCATCACGCCATAGATCAGGGTGAGTCCACAGGCCACGAGGGCGTAAATACCCCCTTGTAAAAGTCCAAGCAGCAGGAGTTGAATTGCGAGCGCGGTTGTCATGAAATTCTTATGAAGTAGGGCACTGGGACGCCGATTGGCGCCCCAGTGGTGGAGCGGTGATTTAGCGTGGAGCAGGAACGGGCCAGACGCCCTCTGCAACCTTCAAGCTATTGGGCCAAACCACTCGGGCGCCACCCTTCTGAACCTGTGCACCGATAAGTAGCGAGTTAGGCATCATTCCCTTTGCGTCGAATGTGACCTGCTCGTACATGAAGGTCGCCGGCCCCGAGGTTATCCGGGTTGTGGCGAGCGCGTCGCGAATCTTGGCGCCATCTGGGGATCCTGCGCGCTGCAGAGCGTCGGCGAGAATATAAACAGCGGCGTAGGTGGTATTGGCGTTACCGAGGAGATCCTTTCCGCCCGTCCGCTTTTTGAACCGCTCGTTGAGCTCTTTGGAGCCAGGCCGGTTGATATCTGGGAACCAGTCATTGATGACCAGCATCCCTTCGGCGAGTGACCCAAGGTTCTGCACCACCGTTGGATTTGTGTAGCCGCCACCGCATCCGACCCAACCGAGTTTCGGCCAGTACTTGAGTTCTTTAAGCTGCTGGAATAGCAATGTGATGGAAGAGGGCTCGCCTGCGGCAAAGACGACATCAGGATTTTGACCCTTGAGCGCCACAATAATATCTTCAAATGAGGTGGGATTTGTTGGAAAGATATTATCTTTCACTAACTCTAGGCCCGCCTTGCCAAGATGCGCAGAAAAGGCTTTTCCAACGACATTTCCGAAAAAGTTATTTTCGCGAACGAGGCTTACAGTCTTAACAGGACGCTTTGCTTTGGCAGACAAATCCTTGACCATCTGGGCGCCATTAATTGCAAACTGCGAGAAATGTGGCACGGTTTTGAAGACAAACTTAAGTCCGCGCTCGGTAATCTCGTCTGCAAGTGCGTTCGGAACCAGGTAGGGGATTGACGCGCGCTCTGCAATTACGGTGGAGGAGATCGTTGCGCCAGATGAATATGCGCCAACGATTGCCGAGACTTTCTCTGTCGAGATCATCCGGTTAGTTTCTGTATTTGCTTCATCAGGTGATGAGGAGTTGCCATAGACAGGAACGATCCTGCCACCAATGCTTTTAATGCCGCCAGCTTTGTTGATTTCCTCAACGGCCATATCAACGGCTGATTTAATTAATTGACCTGCTTCGGCAAAGGCGCCAGTTAAGGGCAGCAAGAAGCCGACCTTGATATCTTTCGATTGGGCCGAAGCGGAAATGGGGAGGGTCGCCGCGGCGATTGCGGCCCCCATACCCGCTACTGTGGCTCGGCGAGTGCTATTCGGTGTTGAGACAGAACGAACGGCCGATTGCTTTGGTTTTCTCATGAGACGACTCCTTTTGGTTGGTGGGCTTGATGAATGCGGAAGTGCCTGAGGCTAAGTCTTCTGTGATTTCGACCGATCCTTGATGGGGGTTGAGAATTGATAGTCAATATCCCACGGGAAGTAGATCCATTTATTTTGTTTGAACTCCTTCACAAACGTATCGACAATTGGGCGTCCCGCCGGTTTCGCATAAAGGGTTGCAAAGTGGGCCTTGGGTAGCATCGCCCGAACTGCCTGAGCGGTTTTTCCGGTATCGACTAAATCATCCACCAAGAGAAATCCATCGCCATCCCCCGAGACCGATTTTAAGATTTTCAGGCTTCCTTGGGCTTGTTCGGCGCCGGAGACCTCACCCGTTCCGTAGCTTGTAATGCAAACAGTATCGATGAGCCGAATATCAAGCTCTCGGGCAATCAAGGCCGCGGGAACCATCCCACCGCGTGTAATTGCAATGATGCCCTTCCAGGCGCCGAGTTCGTGCAGCACCGAGGACAGGTATCGGGTGTCACGATGGAGTTCCGCCCACGAGATAACAATATCGTCTTCATACGGATTGCGTGTGGTCATGGGATCGTGATCACCTATTTTGTCCACGGAATGCCCAACCCGTGAATCGTTTTTCAATAATTGCGGTCGCTGCGTAGAGAACAATTCCCAGAAACGCCAGAACTAAAAGGCCAGCGAAAACAATCTGAACCTGGAAGGCTGCCTGGGCATCGAGCATCAGCTTGCCTATTCCTTTATTCGCACCCACTGTTTCAGAGACTACGGCGCCCACAAAAGCAAGGGTAATCGCGACCTTCAGCGAACCGAAGAAATAGGGCAGGGAGCCGGGTATTCCCACCTTACGCATGATATCGAGCTTAGATGCGCCGAGCGCGCGCATGACATCTTCGAGCTCTGGATTGGTGGTGGCAAGTCCGGTCGCAACGTTGACGACAATTGGGAAAAACGAGATCAGAAACGCGGTGATGATGGCAGGAACCTCTCCCAGGCCAAACCAGAGAATCAGCACTGGAACCACTGCGACCTTGGGGACTGAGTTAAAGCCAACTAGAACTGGATAAATTGCGGAGTAGATATTCTTATGCCAGCCAACCGCGATACCAATTAATAAGCCGAAAATCGTGGCGAGCGCAAATCCAACGAGGGTTGTCCAGAGCGTGACCCATGAGTTATCAATGATTGGCACGCGATACTGCCAGAGGGCCGCAAAGATATCGGAGGGGGCAGGAAGAATCGTGAGGGGTACGTCAAAGAGCTTACAAATAATCTGCCAGAAGGCAAAGAGGGCAATCGTGAAGCCGAGAGGAGGAAGAACGGTCTGATAGAAATCTTCGCGTTTCATTTAGTGTTTCCCCCCAATCATGGAGCGCAGATCATGAACAATATCTTGAAATTCTGCGGTATAGGTCACCTCAAGATCACGTGGACGAGGAATCGAGACCGAACACTTTTTTACAATTCTTCCGGGGCGATTAGACATGACATAGACAGTATCGGCAAGAAAGACAGCCTCGCGAAGATCGTGAGTGACCAGCATGACTGTGACCTTGCGCTGAGCCTGAATATCCCGCAGCGTGCACCAGAGCTCTTCTCTTGTGAAGGCATCTAGCGCGCCGAAGGGTTCGTCAAGCATGAGAATCTCGGGCTCGTGGATGAGGGCGCGACAGATGGAGGCACGCTGTTGCATGCCCCCGGAGAGTTGCCATGGAAACTTCTCAGTAAAGCCTTGAAGGCCGACCGAGTGCAGAAGATTAACGGCCTTTTCTTTATATTGGGCCCGCTGGGAGCCGATACGGCTGCGATGGGGCTGAACAATTTCGAGTGGCAACAGGATATTGTCAACACAGGTTCGCCAAGGCAACAAGTTACTGGCTTGGAATGCCATACCGACTGATTTCAAAGGCCCATTCACAGGCTTGCCCTCTACGGCGAGCCGGCCTGAGAATGGGGGGTGCAGCCCCGAAATAAGCTTCATCAGAGAGCTCTTGCCGCAGCCCGACGGGCCTACGACAGCGATGAATTCCCCCTTATCGATTGATAGCGTGACGTCTTCAATTGCACGCACTGCGGCATCTCCTTTGCCGTAGGCCATGGAGATGTTATCGAGTTCAACCAAGGGTTCAGCCATTTTCTAGTCCTCTGAAATCACGTCGGGTTTACTTCGCTAAACGCTGATCGCGTGCTGGCAGGAACTGACTTGTGAAGATGTCGGCTGCCTTTGGCTTATTGGTGAACTTAAAGGTTAAACCAATCTGGTCGATCGATTTCTCAAGGCGCTTCATATCAACGTTGCCAAGGCCAGATTTCAAAACATCTGGGGTGACATAGTTTTTGTCGAGCGCCATCTTGAGCCGTTGGAGTTCTACATCACGGTTCGCAATTGCATTACGTTTCATGAGCGAATCGATAGCGGTATCGGGGCTCTTGATGGTGTCTTGGATGCCTTTGATGGTGGCCCGAATAAACCCGGCAACTGCCTTGGGGTTACTTTTTATAAAGTCGGGATTCGCAATAATTGCATTGCCATAGAGATCAACACCAAAGTCACGCATCAGCAACACCACGATGTCTTCGTCTTTAATGCCGTTGGCCTTTAGGTTCATGTAGGAGGAAAACCAAAAGCCTGTAATCGCATCGACCTTGCCTTGGGCCAGCATAGGCTCACGAACGGGGAAGCCCACGTTCTCGATCCGAACCTTAGAGGCGTCGATCTTGTTGGCGTCAACGAAAATTGGCCACTGGGCATACGCACCATCGGGTGCTGGCGCGCCGAGGATTTTTCCTTCAAGGTCTTTGGGCTTAGAGATTCCCTTGTTTTTGAGTGTGACAATTGAAAAGGCTGGGGTGTCATAGGCCATCATCACGGCACGCACTGGGCTGTTCTGAGGGTTGTCACGGAATTTAATGAGTGAGTTGATATCCGCAAAGCCCATCTGATACACACCCGAGGCTACCCGATTAATGGGCTCGACCGAACTTGCGCCCGGATCAATCGTTACATCGAGGCCCTCGGCCTTGTAGTACCCCTTATCGATTGCGACAAAGTAGGGCGTTGCGGGCCCTTCGAAGCGCCAATCTAGTGCAAAACGCACCGCGGTCTGCGCGAAAGCAGTGCTCGAAACCAGCGCGATCAATCCAGACAATAACAGACTAAAAATACGCATAACTTCCTCCGGTAAGTAAGACAGGAACCCGATGTTCCTCGGTTAAACGAGTGCTCTAACTAGAAACTTCTAACCAAAACACCGCACAGCGATCAAGCAAAAATCAAGCCATTTCCATGGTCTGAGACGACACAACATATTGTGCACCCAAGGTGATTTCATCGCAGTTGTTACCCGACCCCTGACGGTCGACAACGATGAAATCGGCATCCCGGTCCAGACTAATCAAAGGGTGGTGCCAGACCCCTTTTCCGTAGGTGACCCCTTCAAACCCTCGGGCGATAAAGGCCTTCATTCCTGCCCCAATAGCCGGTTCATTGGCAGGGCATGGGGCGGCGACGACTACGAGGTATCGGCTACCCGGCTGCGCATTTACCGGAATAAAGGTCTGGCTACCAAGGGGGTGGCGTTCCATCACGCGCAGCTGGAAGGGTAGGTGGAAGGCCTGGCCACGGAATAGGCTGATGATCGGCTGCCCACCCTGGTCGGTAACATCGACTTTGGAGAGGGCATGATAGCGCTCAGTGGTGCCGCTATTAATTGGGAAGTGTTCTGCGCCATCGAGAGTGAGCAACTCGCCGAAGGGGGCAAAGTTCTCACGGGTTAGTGGGTGTAATGGGATTGCAATCATACGATTTCACCCCAGAGTCGAATTCTTGAGACGCCCCCATCGGGAAAGATGTTCAGGCGTACATGGGTAACTCTGCCGATCGATTCAAGCTCAGAGGCAAAGTAGTGCTGCTTATCCATCTCGAGTTTCTGTTCAGCCATGAGGGTAGGCCAGAACATACACTGGGTAACGATTGATTGGGCAGTGCCCCCTGTGACACGACTCGCTTGCAAGGAGCAGCGATCTGGATAGTTGCCCTTAAAGTGTGCGGTGTCGATTTCAACTTTCTTGATGGTAGCCGAATGGGCCAAGGCAATCACACACCAATCATTACCTGGTTGGCGCAGCCTGCGGGTCTCCCAGCCGTCGCCCATATTGACTCCGCGTCCCGGCATCAGCATATTGCTGGCAAGGCCAAAGTGCTCATTGTTTACAGCAACGATGGTCGCACCATTATCAGCAGCCGCGACATCGATGAGTTCTCCGGGCTTTACCTGCTCCCAATCAACGGCGGGGCGGCCGAAGACGCGCAGCCGTGCAATGCCGCCGTCGGGGTAGATATTGATTCGCAGATGGCTAACTTTACGGTCGGATGTGATGTCGAGATAGTGATGGCTATTACCGTTGAGGGTGGTCGATTCCAAAATCGTGAACCACTTGGTGGTTGAATCTGGATCGCCTGAGAGGTCGCAGCCTTCAATGGATGCGGCCGGCGCATAGTTCCCGGTGAAGTGGCTGGTGTCGATATCAACGCCATAGATACGCCCTGGGCGGGCAAGTCGAATGATGCCCCAGTCTGATCCAGCGACTCTCTTGCGACGCGATTCCCAGCCATCCATCCACTTCCCGTGGGCGTCGTATTTCCCAGGAATAAAGACAGCGGGCTCTGGATTCAGCATGCGCTGTAGTGGCGCGAAAAATTCATCTGAACACTCAAGGGCTTTTGCGCCAAGACGCTCATCGGCTAAGTTGATAAATCGTTTTGTGAAGTAAGGTGCGTCTGGGTCGACCGGGGGGAGTGCCATTGCGAGGTGCTCTTCTTAAGGTTTTAATTGTTGTGATTTAAACCAGAGATCGATCTTTAACCGCTCTTCTTCGGTAATCGCTGTTGAATTATTGATTGGCATCAGTCGTGTGACTACAACCTGCTGGTGAATAAGCGGCAGCTGCGATTGAATACGATCTGGTCCATCGAGACGTATATTTTTACTCGCCATCTGAGCGTTATGGCATGAGACGCAGCGCTCGTTAATTATGGTTTCTACTTGCGCGAGGGTTGGCGTGGCCGTTGGTGAAGTGATACCGACGGGCGCAGGGGCCGCCTTCCATGCGGCAATGCCGATTAGGGTGACTCCAAGCGCCAAGGCGGTCAGGCTGGGCGCCTGTTTGTGGCGCGACACGAAGAAATGGCGGATCAGTGCACCACCGGCCATCACTAGAATTAAAACCAGCCAGTTGTCGGGCGCGTTATAAAGACCGCTGTAGTGATTTGACAGCATCGCAAATAGAACGGGTAGCGTGAAATAGGTGTTGTGAACGCTGCGTTGTTTACCGCGTTGGCCATGAATGGGGTCGGGTGACTCTCCCCGCTTCATGCTTGCGATCACTTTGCGTTGGCCGGGGATGATCCAGACCAACACATTGGCCGACATGATGGTGGCGATCATGGCGCCTGTCATGAGGAACGCGGCCCGGCCAGCAAAGAGATGGCAGGCAACCCATGCGGCAATCCCGACGTAGAGAATCAGGGAGACCGCTACTTTTTTGTCGGCATCGTCGCCAACGCCGAACAGTCGGCAGATGGCATCGTAGACAAACCATCCTGCGATGAGATAACCGAGAGCAGCCAGGATCGCAACGGGCGCCGACATCTCAAAGACGTTCTTATCGACCAACATGATGCTTGGGCTCAGCAGGTAGGCGATACAGAACAGTGCAAACCCTGAGAGCCAGGTGCTGTAGGACTCCCAATAAAACCAGTGCAAATTCTGGGGCAGCTCTGCGGGTGCAAGAAGGTATTTCTGGGGGTTATAAAAGCCGCCACCATGAACCGCCCACAATTCGCCGCTAACCCCGAGAGACTTGAGCTTTTCATCCTTCGGCGCAGTTAGGCTGTTATCGAGCCAAACAAAATAAAACGATGATCCAATCCAGGCGATGCCAACGATGAGGTGCAGCCAACGCAACAACATGTTGGCCCAATCGAGTAGGTAAGGAAGTAGGCTATCCATCGCGATTCACACCGTGCCTAGGAGCCTCGGTAGGTTGAGTAACTCCAGGGTGTGGCAACGAGTGGCACGTGATAATGCTGGACTGTATCGGCAATACCAAATCGAACCCAGACTTTGTCGAGAAACTTCGGGTTTGGCAGTTGTGCCCCAAGTTTTGTGAAGTAGTCGCCCATGTGGAATACGAGCAGATATTCACCGTTGGTGAGTTGCTCGCCTTCGAGTAGGGGGCGATCGCAGCGACCGTCCTGATTGGTGGTGAACTGGCCGATCGTGTTCATGGAATTGTCGACAATTTTCTGGAGGACGATTTCGACCCCGCTGCCGGGTCTCCCGTTTGCGGTGTCCAGAACGTGGGTCGTCAGTTTTCCCATGGCTATCCCTAGATTTTTCTTAAACGCTCAGGTTCCATTGTGGTACCGATAGCTTTTTCTGACAAGTTGAGGTCCTCATTCGGACGAGATAAGGGTAAACCCTTGACCTGCGTCTCGGGTCGAAAAATTTGGTCAATCTGGAGATATATTGTCGACAATATGAACTTGGTACCCCACAAGGATCGGCATCCCAGCACAGCCCATCGCGCGCAGGCCTTGGCAGACCGTATGTATTCCGAGATCTACGACGCGATCATGGGCCTGAAGTTGGGCGCAGAGACGAAGCTCACCGAGCGGGATCTCTGTGAAATTTACCATCTGCCGCGTCATCAGGTTCGGCAGGTCTTGGCCAAGCTCGAGGCCGATGGTGTGGTCGATATAAAGGCTAACCGAGGGGCCTTTATTGCGAACCCCGACGAACGCGAAGCCCAGGAGATGTTCGAACTCAGAACCTTTCTGGAATGTGCCCTTTTAGAAAAAATCGCGCCCCATCTGGATGCGCAAGCCTGCCAACGTCTAGCCGACATGGTGCAAGAGGAGCGTCTTGCTTGGCGCACGGGTGATCGAGAGGGCTGGATTCGGCTGTCGGCCCAGTTTCATGTCGAGCTGGCCAAGTTATCGGGCAATCAGACCCTGGTCTTGGCAGTTAAGAAATACGTCTCACGAACGACCTTAATGATTTCGGGCAATCACCCGATGGCCTCGGGGAGTTGCTCGTTTGATGAACACCAGGCCATTGTTGATGCATTGTCCAGTGGAGATTCTGAAGTTGCCGTAGAGCGTATGCGTGAGCATCTCCAGCACTGCGCAACGCGCACCCCCCAGAAGGTTCATCGGGTTGATCTGCGCAATGTACTCGGAACAAAAAGGAGTTAATCGATGTCGAGATATCCCCGAGATTTAATTGGCTATCGAGGTAATCCGCCTCATGCGAACTGGCCAAACGGAGCACGGATCGCCGTGCAGTTCGTTTTGAATTATGAAGAGGGCGCAGAGAATTGTGTGCTTCACGGGGATGAGGGGTCTGAGAGATTTCTATCCGAGATCGTTGGGGCCGAGAGTTATCCCGCCCGACATCTCTCAATGGAGTCGATCTACGAATATGGCTCCCGTGTGGGGGTCTGGCGGCTCTTGGAGGAATTTAAGCGACGCGGCTGGCCGCTTACGGTTTTTGGTGTTGCGATGGCACTCGAGCGTCATCCGGAATTGGTCAAGCAGATGGTGGCGCTCGGCCATGAGATTGCCAATCATGGCTGGCGTTGGATTCACTATCAGAATGTTCCCGTTGATGTTGAGCGTGAGCATATGCAACGCGCGACCGAGACCCTCACCGCCTTGACAGGCTCGCCCCCGCTGGGCTGGTATACGGGGCGTGATTCACCAAATACACGGCGGCTCTTGATCGAGCAGGGTGGCTACCTCTATGACTCCGATTACTACGGTGATGACCTACCGTTGTGGACCAAGGTTGAGATGCCAAACGGAGAGCATAAAGCGCATCTGATTGTGCCCTATACGTTAGACACGAATGATATGCGGTTCGCAACTCCCCAGGGGTTTAATACCGGGAATCATTTTTTTGATTATCTGAAAGATAGCTTTGATGTCCTGTACGAAGAGGGCGACCCCAGAGGCCAGAACAAGCCAAAAATGATGTCAATCGGATTACATTGTCGGCTCCTCGGGCGGCCTGGACGATTTCGAGGGTTACAACGTTTTCTTGATCACATCGAGCGACATCCCGATGTCTGGATTTGTCGGCGCATTGATATTGCAAAGCACTGGGTCTCAGAGTTTCCTGCTAAGGAATTCTTGCGATGAGTCTTAAGACCCTGTCGTTATCCGAGATCAATCAGTTAGACAATGCGCGATTTATTCATGAGTTAGGCGCAATTTTTGAGCATAGTCCGTGGGTCGCGCATGGGGTCGCAGACCAACGCCCGTTTCCGACCATTGCGGCATTGCATGCGGCAATGGTGGCATGCGTCGCCTCGGCGAATCACGATCAACAACTTGCGTTAATTCGCGCGCATCCAGAGCTTGCAGGTAAGGCGGCGATTCGGGGCGAGCTCACTCAGGACTCTACAAAGGAACAAAGCGGGGCGGGCCTCAATGCGTGCTCCCCTGAGGAATATGAAACGCTTACCCGCTTAAATGCTGCCTATAACGAGAAGTTTGGGTTTCCCTTTATTCTTGCCGTAACGGGGCATAACCGAGCGAGCATTATTGAGAACTTCACCAGTCGGCTCGGTAATACGCAGGCCGTTGAGTTTGAGATGTGCCTGCAGCAAATCTACCGCATCGCAGAGATTCGGTTGCGGGCTTTAATTCGCGATTCGTTACTCTGAATCAAGAGTTGTGCGGCCACTGAGGCGGCGATCACTTCGGGTTCTTTTCCGTCGATCGAAGTCAATCCAATCGGGCACTCAATCGTAGCGATTTCATCTTTGGAAAATCCGCGCTCTGTAAGACGATGACGGAATCGAGCCCATTTTGTCTCGCTGCCGATAAGGCCAATCCATGGGAAGGTGGAAGGCCCGCGTTGGCGACGGGCGAGAAGCGCGTGCATAACAAGATCAAAGTCTTCTGCATGACTAAAGCTCATAATGAGTAGGTAGGATTGTGGGTTGAGCTCAGCAACCGCGGATTCGATCGGTTCTCGATGATCAACATTGAGATTTTCCGCAGTCCACTCGGGAAAGATGGCGTCTCGGCTATCAATCCAGCTGATCGAAAATGGTAGGGGTAAGAGTGCACGCACAATGGCATGGCCGACATGTCCGCCGCCAAATAAAGCAACAGGAATCATCGATTCTGTGGCGTGGCCCGGCGTGAACCAGACGGTATTTTTCTGCAGAAGCTCAAAGCCTAGATGCATGACACCGCCACAACATTGACCCAGGGAGGGTCCAAGCGCAAAGCGGCGTTTAATTTGGCGCTCAGGGATTGATTCTGATACGGTCTGATTGCGTGACGCAAATCCCGTTAGCATCTGGCGGGCGGTTTGGATCGCTTGAAGCTCGATGTGCCCGCCACCGATGGTGTTGATTGCCAATGCCTCACCGACGAGCATCCACGCATCTTCATCGCGCGGTGTTGAGCCTTCGACCCGATTGACTCGAACGAGAACCGCATTGCCCTTGAGTAATAGATCGCGACAAGCCTGAGCTCGATTCGAGGGGAGCCACTGCATCGTGGATGACTCTTAGATTGCGCTAGCTGACAGTAATAGTCTGCACGGCACGCAGAATCTGTTCGGGCGTTGCGGGAGCGTTCATCTGGAGAGCGCCTCGGGGTGGGGGATGCGGGCCGCCGCTTTGTGACACTGCGTCTCGGATAGCCTCCCAAACGCTAATGGCGAGCATCAACGGGGGCTCGCCCACTGCCTTAGATCCAAAGATGTTGTCTTCCCGGTTGGGCTCAGGCCAGAGGGCAATATTGATGATGTCCGGCGTGTCGCCTGCAGCCGGGATCTTATAGGTGCTTGGGGCATGTGTCGTAAGTCTGCCCTTGGCATCCCAGACGAGCTCTTCTGTTGTAAGCCAGCCCATCCCTTGGATAAAGCCGCCCTCAATCTGTCCAATGTCAATTGCTGGGTTAATACTGCTGCCAACATCATGAAGAATATCGACGCGGGTGACCCGGTTCTCGCCCGTTAGCGTGTCAATTATGACCTCAGTACATGCAGCACCGTAAGAAAAATAGAAGAAAGGGCGGCCTTTCAATGTCTGTTTATCGTAGTGAATTTTAGGGGTCTTGTAGAAACCGTCGCTCCAGAGCTGGATACGGTTCTGATAGCCAAGCTTTACGATATCAGTAAAGGGTTGATCAAACACGGAGCCGTCGGGGCGCGAGGATTTGACCCTGCCCTCTTCGAACACAATTCGGTCCCGAGGAAGATTTTCTTTTGTGCTGAGTAAATCAATTAGGCGCTCTCGGATCTCAAGGGCGGCATGTTCTGCTGCCCGTGCATTCAAATCGGTACCACTTGAGGCGGCGGTAGCAGAAGCGTTTGCAACCTTAGCCGTGTCGCTTGCGCTAATTGAGACTTGCGAAAAGGCTAGCCCAAGAACATCGGCCACAATCTGGCAGACCTTTGTATGCAGTCCCTGACCCATCTCGGTGCCGCCGTGGTTGATTAATACACTTCCATCGGTGTAGACATGCACTAAGGCCCCAGCCTGGTTAAAGTGAGTTGCCGTAAATGAAATTCCGAACTTGACGGGCGTGATGGCAATACCGCGTTTAATAATGGAATTGCACTGGTTCCATTGGCGGATCTCGTTTCGGCGACTCTGATAATTACTGGAGGCTTCAAGTCGGGTGAGTAGCGGAAGAAGAATATTGTCTTCAATCAGCATGTCGTAATGTGTTCGATTGCGCTCGGCAATTCCGTAGAGGTTATTTTTTCTGACCGTTAGTGGATCGCAACCGAGCGCCCGAGCAATCTCGCCCATGATAGTTTCAATCAGAATCATCCCTTGGGGGCCGCCAAATCCACGAAATGCGGTGTGACTCTGTCGATTTGTTTTGCATCGATAGGAGGTGATGTGGAGATGCCCAAGGTAATACGCGTTATCACAATGGAAGATTGCCCGATCGGCAACAGGGCCGCTGAGGTCTGCGCTAAACCCACAGTCAGCAGCCATCATGAGCCGAAGACCAGCGATTCTGCCTTGCTCATCAAATCCTACGGTGTAGCGATAGAGAAACGGATGACGCTTTCCCGTGATCATAAAATCGTCATCACGATCGAGCCGCAGTTTTATTGGGCATGAAAGGGTCTGGGCCGCAACGGCAGCCCAGACCGCCATCTGGCCTGCCTGGGTCTCCTTGCCGCCAAAACCGCCGCCCATACGTCGACACTCGACACGGACCTTGCTCTGGTCAACACCCAAGGCATGACTCACCCAGTGTTGAACTTCTCCAGGATGTTGGGTGCTGGAATAGACGAGCCACTGGCGTTGCTCCTGCGGAACGACCAAGGCGACTTGGCCCTCGAGGTAGAAATGCTCTTGTCCGCCTACACTAAATTCCCCGCTTCGCTGATGGGGCGCCGATTGAATCTCGTGGTCTGGATTGCCGCGTTGAAGTACGACAGTCGGCAAAACAAAACTCTCAGCCCGAATTGCCTCATCGAGATCAAGGATCGGTGGTAGTGGGGTAATCTGCGCGGTTACCTTGCGGGCTGCGCGGCGGGCATTCATCACGGAGTCTGCAATCACGAGACCCAGGACCTGACCGACATGCGCAACATGATCGAGAGCGAAAATGGGTTCGTCGGCCAGATGGGTGGCGAGCATTTTGTCGCCCACAATATCACTGGCTGTAATAATTCGAATTACCCCAGGCATTGCTAACGCGTTGTCGATCTCTAGGCCATGGAACTTGCCATGGGCAACCGTTGAGAGAATTGGCGCTGCAAATCGAGTGCCTTGTATCTCGGGGATATCGTCGATATATCGTGCCTCGCCCGTGACCTGGGCGATCGCGCTGTCGTGAGCGATCGACTGACCGGCAACCGAGACCATTAGTGGGAGACTCCTTTTTCAACCCGCAGTGCAGGCATCGTGACCTGCGGTGGGCAGTCTGAGTCGGTGTTGGAGGTTGAAGTGTTGAGGGTTGAGGAGGTGTTGAGGGTTAAATATTGTCTCTGGGTCTGCAGCCAAAACCGATGTAACAGGCTTTTCATAACCGACTGTCGATAGAGCGCGGATGCCCGCATATCAGAAATTGGCGTGAACTCCGCGTCAAGCGCGGTTGCGGCCGCATCGATTGTGGGTTGTGTCCAGGGCTGGCCTCTGAGTGCAGCCTCCGTACGAGCCGCCTTTACGGGAGTTGCTGCAACACCACCAACACCGATTGAGACCTGACGCACTGAGCCGCCATGGAGTTCAATCCCGATTGCAAGACATACCGCCGAGATGTCGTCATCGAACCGTTTCGATATTTTGAAGGCATCAAGAAAAAATTCGCGGGTCGCTTGGGATTCAGCCGCCGCATGACGTGCTTTCGAGTCGGATGGCAGTGGAATACTGATGGTTGTTATGACCTCGTCGGGTCCGAGAAGTGTCTTTCGGTAACCCAGGAAAAACTCTTCTATAGGTATCACTCTGCTTCCGCGAACACTCTGGAGGTGTAGGCTCGCATTCATCGCGATCAAGAGGGGCATGGTGTCACCAATAGGTGAGCCGTTGGCGATGTTGCCGCCGAGCGTTGCGGATTGACGGATGGGGAGGCCTGCGAATCGATTCAGAAATGGCGCAAGCGCTGGCCAGTAGTTCGCGATCTCTCTGAAGGCGTCGCTTAAGGGAACCGCGGCCCCGATAAAGAGTTGTTCGGAGGATGCTTTAATCTGTCTTAGCTCATGAGTCTGCGAGACATCGATCACGCGCTCGGCACGGCGATGGAGTTTATTAATCCAGAGGCCGACATCGGTGGAGCCGGCAATTAACTGGGCATCAGGGTGTCGTGCACGCTGATTTAGCAGATCAGCTAATGACTCTGGTTGCAAATAAACAGAGTCTTCGGGTGTTCTCTGGGCCTTACAGGCGTTTAGTGCTCCAACAAGGGGTTCGGTGGCGATTAACTGTTTCGGGTAGTGATGGAGTTGTTGCGCAGCATCGAGGATTGGGCGATAGCCTGTGCAGCGGCAGAGATTACCCGCAAGCGCGGTCTCGGCCTGGGCGCGAGAAATTAACTGATCGTTTAGGGTCGTATTTTGGTACATGCCGAACAGACTCATGATGAACCCGGGTGTGCAGAACCCACACTGTGTCGCATGCTGATCCACCATGGCCTGCTGCACGGGGTGGAGTTGTCCGTCGACCCCTTGCAGATCCTCTACGGTAAAGAGTGCTTGGCCTTCAATTGAATGGGCGAACCGGATACAGCTATTGACTGCCCGAAAGCTGAGTTGGCCCTGCTCAAGATTTGCAAGCACCACGGTACAGGCGCCACAGTCGCCTTCGCCGCAGCCTTCTTTTGTTCCCGTGCAGTGAAGATCCTCTCGGATAATTTCCAGCAGCATTCGATCTGCCGGTACGTTATCCAGTTGGACACACTGGCCGTTTTTGATGAATCTAAGAGTCTTGCCTGACATGGAGGGTCAGTGTAGACCAAGGCAGCCTTTTTTCTCAATGAATTCAACAATTTCCCCAAGGCCCTGGCCGGTTTTCAGGTTCGTCATCACCCAGGGCCGATCGGGTCGCATCCGAGTCGTGTCATGCCGCATTACATCTAGATCTGCACCGACATAGGGGGCGAGGTCGGATTTGTTGATCACAAACAAGTCGCTGCGCGTAATGCCGGGGCCACCCTTGCGAGGGATTTTTTCCCCTCCGGCAACATCAATCACATAGATCGTGAGATCAGAGAGTTCTGGACTAAAGGTTGCGGCTAAATTATCCCCACCCGACTCAATAAAGATGACATCGAGATCGGGAAATCTCCTCTGCATCTGATCAATAGCCTCTAAATTAATCGATGCATCTTCACGTATCGCTGTATGGGGGCAGCCGCCGGTCTCGACTCCCATGATGCGATCGGCTGATAATGCCTGGGCAGCAACAAGGAGCCGTTCGTCCTCTTTGGTAAAGATATCGTTGGTTACTACCGCGAGCTTATAGCGGTCACGCATTGCCTTACAGAGCATTTCAACCAGAGTTGTTTTGCCGGAGCCGACTGGTCCGCCGATACCAACACGAAGAGCAGAGGAGGGTGGTTTCACAAATAAGACCTCAGAGTGGATTAACTACGAAATAACCGGCTGTACTGATTCTCATGGCGCGCTGACGTGATGGCAAGCCCAATTGCAGCGGAGCCCAGTTCGTCTGCGGGCGTGTTGCAGGCGATCGCGATGGCCTCGGGGATAGACTTCTTTAGTTCGTGCAGGATTGCCTGGCCCGCACTCTGGCCAAGAGGAATCTGCTTGACGGCCGCCACGACTTGGTTCTCGGCCCAGCCCCAGAGATAGCTTGTGAGACCCAACTCCAACGGAATCTTTGAGGCCGCACAAATTGCGGCAAACGCAGCGGTGTAGGTCAAGGCAATTGTCTTGGGGTAGGCCTTGAGCTGTTGGATGAAGTGCTGCGCCTCGGGCCACTGAGGGAAGAGTTTTGCAAGCGATTGACCCATCTGCCTGGATTCGAGACGAAACTCTCGGGTCTCACGTAGCGATAGGATTTCCGTATTGATACGATCGAGTGCTTGAATATCGTCTGCGGACACGGCGTCGTGCGCCCCAATCCAAAGAACTAACTCTTGTTTTGCGAGGCTGAACATCAGAATATCGTGGATCCAGATCTGTGCGGTCTGAGCGTCGTGGACAAGACGATCTTCAATGGCTTGCTCAAGGCCTTGTGAGTAAGCAAAGCCGCCTATGGGTAGGGCAGGGCTTGCCAGGTGTAGCGCCGCGAGCGTGACAAGTGAATTATTTTGCATGTGCTTGTTTGGAGAGTTCCTCGCCGACGCGGCCGAGTCGTCGATCTGTTTCGTCAAGCTCACCATGATGACGGTGGCTTTCTGCAGCACTGTGTGAATGGATCTGCCCACCACTTGTTCCATGGTAGGCCCCTCTTTCTGGAGAGAAAGGCCGTCTGGAGAGTTGAACCCGCCCTCCGAGGTGGCGCACCAGATCGGCAAGAACCGGATCAGGCTCAATATAAAACGCTGTGGGAGTCAGCATCGCACTGACGTGCCGATTGGCGAGGTGATAAATAAGTCTTGACAGGCCAAATGGTGTGGCCGCGGTGATCTCCATAAGCTCTTCTGGAGCTGCCTCGATATGGAGGGCTTCACCGCTATCCGATACGACCCAGTCGTTATGTTCGAGTGTCTCGCCTCGGGGCAGGACGATCGCTACTGCCTGCCCCGAGTCCAGCATAACGGCGATTCGGGATCGTTGCCGCTCGCGCCATGACAGCGACACACGTAGAGGTGTTGTCTGTCCGGGGTCGCGATGCTCTGGTGTAAGTCTGCGGCTGAACTGGATTGTCATGACGGGGCGCGCTAAAACAGGAAGTAGCGTTGGGCCATTGGGAGCTCTTGGGCGGGCTCGCAATCGAGCAGAACACCATCGGCGTAGACCTTGTAGTTCTCAGGGCTGACCGTGATCTTCGGCGTTGCGCTATTGAGCTTCATATCACGTTTTCTCACCTGGCGTACATTTTTCACAGGGCTAATCACACGATTGAGTTTTAACTCGCCCGGTATTCCGGCAGCAATTGCAGCCTGTGAGACAAAGGTCAGCGAGGTCGCTGCGATCGCGCAGTGGGCGGCGCCAAATTGTGGCCGGAAATGAACGGGCTGCGGTGTTGGAATCGAGGCATTCGGGTCGCCCATTGCCGCCATTGCAATCATTCCGCCCTTCAGAATGGTGAAGGGCTTTACGCCAAACATCGCAGGCTTCCAGATGACGAGATCGGCCCACTTGCCCACTTCGATCGAGCCGATGTCATGGGCAAGGCCGTGTGTAATTGCTGGATTGATGGTGTACTTGGCAACGTAGCGTTTGATTCGTGCGTTGTCGTGCTCGCGGGGGTCGCTGCCTGAGGCATCGCTCAGGGAACCGCGCTGAACCTTCATCTTGTGAGCGGTCTGCCAGGTACGAATCACGACCTCGCCTACCCGACCCATGGCTTGGCTATCAGAGCTAATCATTGAAAAGGCGCCGATGTCGTGAAGAATGTCCTCGGCGGCGATCGTTTCTTTTCGAATTCGACTCTCCGCAAAGGCAATATCTTCAGCAATTGCTGAGTCGAGATGGTGGCAGACCATCAGCATGTCAAGGTGCTCATCAATGGTGTTGACGGTGTAGGGCCGGGTTGGATTTGTTGATGAGGGCAACACATTTTGCTCACTACACACCCGAATGATGTCGGGCGCGTGACCGCCGCCCGCACCCTCGGTGTGATAGGTGTGAATACCCCGGCCTTTAAAGGCGGCAATGGTCGCCTCGACAAAACCTGATTCATTCAGAGTGTCGGTATGAATTGCGACCTGGGTGTCGGTCTCATCAGCCACTGTAAGACAGGTGTCGATTGCAGCGGGCGTGGTGCCCCAGTCTTCATGCAACTTCAGACCGATTGCGCCCGCAATAATCTGCTCCCGCAGAGGGCCGGCCTGGGAGGCATTGCCTTTTCCAAGAAAACCGAGGTTCATTGGATAGGATTCTGCAGCCTGCAGCATGCGTGAGAGATGCCAGGGGCCTGGTGTTACGGTGGTGGCAAAGGTGCCGGTTGCGGGCCCGGTCCCTCCACCAAGCATTGTGGTGATGCCACTACTTAAAGCCTCATCAATTTGTTGTGGGCAGATAAAGTGAATATGGCTATCAATCCCGCCTGCTGTGACAATCATGCCCTCTGCGGCAATAATCTCAGTACCCGGGCCAATCACAATGGTAATTGCGGGTTGAATATCAGGGTTGCCCGCTTTTCCGATTCCGCTAATGCGGCCGTTCTTAATGCCGATGTCGGCTTTTACGATCCCCCACCAATCAATAATCAAGGCATTCGTAAGTACAGTATCGGCACAGTCTTTACTCATGCGTTGCGACTGACCCATACCATCGCGGATTACTTTGCCACCGCCGAACTTCACTTCCTCTCCGTAGACTGTAAAATCCTTCTCTACGCAGGCGAAGAGTTCAGTATCAGCGAGTCGGATCCGATCACCGACGGTTGGTCCAAACATTTCGGCATAGGCCTGACGAGAGATTTTCATGAGTCAAGCCTTCCCATAACTTTTGCATTAAAGCCGTAGATAATTCGGTCGCCAGCGAGCGCAACAAGCTCGACTTCACGGTCCTGGCCAGGCTCAAATCGTACAGCGGTACCTGCGGCGATATTAAGACGAAAGCCCCGACTGGCTGGTCGATCGAAACTAAGCGACTCGTTTGTCTCAAAAAAATGATAGTGCGACCCCACCTGAATCGGTCGATCCCCAGTATTGGTGACTAGAATGGTTCTGGTCTCGCGGCCCACATTGATTTCAATCTCGCCAGGAGTAATGCGCATCTCACCGGGAATCATGATGTTCTCCTGGGCGGCATGTTGATCGACAATGCTCTGATTTGGCTGCTCGATGTCGTTTGCGGGTATTCATGGCAAGTAAGGTAATAACGAGTAGAGCGCAGACCAACACGATTGCAAGCCCTATGAAGAGTCCGTCGTCGGAGAGGTGGATCACCGCATGAACAACTGTATCTCCATGACCCTCGTGCGCCTTGGCAGAATAAGGACCAATGAGGGCAATGAGAGGGCTAAAGGCCCAGGGGTTAGACGAGAGTGTCTTGAGTGGGGTCATTTTTATCCTTGAGAACAGGTAAACGAGGGATTGAAGCTATTGGATAGGCTGATGAACGGTTACGAGTTTTGTGCCATCGGGAAAGGTGGCCTCAACCTGGATATCGGGGATCATCTCGGGCACACCATCCATCACGTCGGATCGCCGAAGCAGGGTCTTACCAAAGTGCATTAACTGGGCGACTGTCTGCCCGTCACGCGCTCCCTCCATAATGGCTGCGGTAATGAAGGCGATTGACTCGGGCAGGTTGAGCTTGAGTCCACGCGCACGTCGTCGTTCGGCAAGAAGCGCCGCGGTAAAAATGAGTAGTTTGTCTTTTTCTCGGGGGGTTAGGTCCATAGTCAGGCTCTTTTAAGGTGAGTGAGATTCCTAAATGAAAGGCCAAATCCTATGTAGCCCATAGGCGAGGCGATACCGCAGGGCGCTCGGCAACGAGCGGTCGGAGCACACGCCATGCATTATGCAAGGCTGCCCGAAGCGCGAGCGGATCTCCAAGGGCGCGGCCGATGACGAGCCTCGGGCTAAGCTGTGTCCATGCAATAGATGAGCAATGCTCTCGCAGCTCTGAGATCGACTCTTCGCGCCAAGGCGATTGCCGAGGCTGTATCGCCCAGCAGGTAGAAAAAGAGTGATAACCGCGCAGACCAATTGGGGAGTGAAATAGGGGATCTGAGCCCTTAAGCTTGGTGCGCTCTTGCCAGATTAAGCTGTCATTGCTGCGACAACGAATTGATTGTTCAAAGCCCCCATCGCAGAAAGATTCGCCCGATGCTTTCCTTCCAAAAATCAGAGTCTCCCAGCCGATCATCCTTGCTTCATCTGAGATCGTAATGTCAATCACTGAGCGCGCTTGTGCGCGATTAAACACAATTGTTTCCTGAGGCAACCACTCAAGCGTGCCACCCACATCAAGTGTGATGTTCTGTTCGGCATACCTGCTTTGATCTTGAGCGCCATAGTGGTTGGACTCACCACTGCCGTACCACTTGGTAGCACCCGGCGTTGTGATCAGAGCCTGTGCATTAGCTTGGGTATGAATTTCTACTGTGAGGTGATCTCCTGCGGCGATGCCGCCTGGCGGGTGAATAATCACAGCGTGGCAGGGGTGATTGCCCTCGGGGTAGAGCGCCTTTTGGATACGAAGTGGGCCCAGGTGTTGTGAGTCCAACAGCGTTTTGTCGGGATTGTCGCTGTCAGGGGAAAACGACATCGTTAAGCGCGCTACCCAGGCGGGTGCCGCATGGTGGGTCGTTTTCGGTCTGGGCAGGTGCATTCTTACTGGGCAGCCCAGCCACCATCCATATTCCAGGCGACGCCGCGAACCTGGCTTGCTGCATCCGAGCATAGGAATACCGCGAGTTGACCTAACTGTTCTGGTGTTACGAATTCGCCCGACGGTTGCTTCTCAATGAGCAGATCGTGTTTGGCATCGGTATTCGATAGAGATTTCGCGGCAGCGCGAGCGTCGACCTGTTTCTGCACTAAGGGGGTCAACACCCAGCCCGGACAGATTGCATTGCAGGTGATCGGTGTCTGTGCGTTCTCCAGCGCAACTACTTTGGTGAGGCCCACGAGACCATGCTTGGCGGCAACGTAGGCGGATTTCTGGGCTGAGGCAACCAGTCCATGGACCGATGCGAGGTTAATAATGCGCCCGAAGCCCCGTTTCTTCATTCCAGGCAGGGCGCAGCGAATGGTGTGGAAGGCCGACGAGAGGTTGATTGCAATTACGGCGTCCCAACGGTCTACTGGAAAGGTCTCGATAGGTGCAACATGCTGGATGCCTGCATTATTGACGAGAACGTCAATGCGTCCGAGTTTTGATTCCGTGATTCGGATTAAGTCTTCGATTTCTTGTGGCCGGCTCATGTCAGCACCATGATGGAGAACGCGGACATGATGTTCTTCAGAGAGGGTTTTGATTAACTCTTGGATGACTGTGGGCTCACCAAAGCCATTGAGCATAATATCGGCACCCTGTGCAGCGAGTGCGTGGGCGATTCCTAAGCCGATGCCACTCGTTGAGCCAGTAATTAACGCCGCTTTATTTTTCAGGGTTTTGTGGTCGGTCATGGCGGGCCCTCCGTGGGTGATAGGATCAGTTTATGTCTGTAATTTCAAGCAATGATAATGGGTTCAACCCTTCTCCCTAACGAAGCCCGCCAGGCCTTCGTGCACTGTAGTGGCCCAGCCGGTGAACACCGTATGGCCTATCAAGAGTGGGGCGAACCCGAGAACCCAGAGGTTGTGGTGTGTGTTCACGGGCTAACCCGTGTGAGTGACGATTTTTCGGAGCTCGCTCGGGCGCTTCGAGATCGCTATCGGGTGGTCTGTCCCGACGTTGCGGGCCGCGGGCGCTCCGACTGGCTAAAAAATCCGGCCTTCTATGGCGTTGCTCAGTACGCGGCCGATATGGCGGCCCTGATTGTCCAACTCAAGGTCGAGCGGGTTCGCTGGGTGGGCACCTCCATGGGTGGGCTTATCGGGATGAGTCTGGCGGCGCTGCAGGATGCCCCAATATCGAGGCTCGTACTGAATGACGTGGGCGCTGTACTTCCTGCGCAGGCGCTTGCGCGCATCGCACGTTATGTCGGACGCAAGCCCGAGTTTGAGAGTCGTCGGGAGGCAGACCTCGAACTACGAGCAATTTTTTCTGGTTTCGGGCCGCATTCAGAGGCTCAGTGGCGGCAGTTGATTGACACAGTCTTGGTCGAGGTTCCCGGCACTGGCAAGGTTCGTGTTCACTATGATCCTGCAATCGCTGAGCCGTTTCGTCTGGCCTACGGATCTGATGAGAACAATGAGGCAACGAATGATTCAGCCGATGGCTCGGCTAAGCACCCGACTGCAGACGTCGATCTATGGCCCATCTATGACGCTATCCGCTGCCCCACGCTTTTACTGCGAGGCGCGCTCAGTGATCTGTTCACATCGCAGGTGCTTGATGAGATGCGCACGCGGGGCCCAAGGCCTGAGGTAGCCGAGTTTGCCGGGGTGGGTCATGCGCCAACCCTGATGCACGCCGATCAGATAGCGGTGGTTGATGAGTTCCTGAGCCGACCATCATGGCATTGACACGGCGTCGATTCTTGGGTGGTCTGGGTGCGGCATCGGCGTGGCGATTTTCGACCATGGCCCTGCCGCTTGCCGGGGCACTGAGCGCATGTCAATCAACACCGCCAGCGGCGCCGGGCAGGCGGCCCACGCTGGGATTGGCCTTAGGCGGGGGCGCAGCCAGGGGCTTTGCGCATATTGGAGTGCTCAAGGTATTTGAGGCTAACGGAATTATTCCAGACTGGATTGTGGGAACGAGCGCCGGTAGCCTAGTGGGTGCCTTGTACGCATCGGGGTTGAGCGCATTTGAGCTTCAGCGCCTGGGCCTTGCACTCGATGAGGCGACATTTTCAGACTGGACGCTAAGTAGTCGTGGTCTGCTAAAAGGCGAGGCGCTCGCAGCCTATGTTAATCAGCAGTTAAAAAATAGAACGATTGAGGCCTTGCCACGTCGCCTCGCAATTGTTGCCACGGATCTGCGAAGCGGCGAGCCAATAGTGTTTCAGCGCGGGGATACGGGCACTGCCGTTCGTGCGTCGAGCGCCGTTCCAGGAATATTTAGCCCCGTGAGGATTCAGGATCGAGATTATGTTGATGGGGGACTGACGCACCCTGTCCCCGCTGCAGTTGCGCGGGCGCTTGGCGCTGATATTGTTGTCGCAGTTGATATCTCGGCGAAGCCCAAGACACAAGAGATCACCAGCACGATCGATGTTCTCTTACAGACCTTCACGATTATGGGAAGCCGGATAACGCAGTACGAACTGACCAAAGCAGACTATGTGATTCGCCCGGCCATTGATCAGATTAAAGGGTCTGATTTCTCCGCTCGCAATATTGCGATCTTGGAAGGAGAAAAGGCGGCCCAGGCGATGGTGAGTGATTTACGTAAAAGGCTCTTATTGCCCTAATTCTTTGCAATCACGCGGCGCGCTTGATCAAACCGTTTGGCCCAGTAGGCCTGCTCAAGAGATTCAATGCGCACAACGCCACGCGAGGTTGGGGCATGCACGAACCGGTTATCGCCCAGATAAACACCCACATGAGAATTCGAGCGCCCTGTTGTATTAAAGAAGACCAAATCGCCAGGCTCAATGGCCTCTTTGGCAATCGCCCGCCCAATCAGTGACTGCTCCTCGGTTGTTCGCGGAAATCGCAGCCGAAATGCGTCTTGGATGACATGGGCAATGAGTCCTGAGCAATCAAGCCCCTCTGCGGGTGTTATGCCGCCCGGCCGATAGGGGGTTCCCAGTAACAACACCGAGCGCGAGGTGATTTCAGAAATTGCTTGTTGTGCGTTCATCCCCTTGGGTGGCTGTATTAATCCGCCAACGGGCACATCGAATCTCCAAGGCCCGCTTCTCGTGGGCCCGGCCGCCTGTTCTGGCGGCGAGAGTGTGCCGCAACCGGAGAGAAGACTGATTGAGAAAATCAGGGCGATTGCGAAGCGGCGGTCGAGTATCATTTCACGAGTGTAGTTTGTCAGCTCAATTTTATTCAAGAGAAAGGGTTTTTATGATCCAACGTTCCGCCCTTACCGAGGCCGATGTCCAGCGCGTTGCCGATGCAGCGATTGCTGAGGCTAAAAAAAACAACTGGGCTGTCTCAATTGCAATTTGCGATGATGGGGGTCATCTGTTGTGGATGAAGCGATTAGATGGAGCCGCGCCAATTTCCGCCCACATTGCGCCACAGAAAGCGAGAACAGCCGCCTTAGGCAGACGGGAATCCAAACTCTACGAAGACGTCATCAATCAGGGCCGGATCTCGTTTCTTTCAGCGCCTGAGCTTCAGGGAATGCTCGAAGGTGGCGTGCCGATCATGGTCGACGGTCACTGTATTGGCGCCATTGGTGTGTCGGCTGTTAAATCACACGAAGATGCCCAGATTGCAAAGGCCGGTATCGCGGCGCTCTAGCAGTCTCTTAGGCCACCATTTTTTCAATTTTGATTTTCCATTCCCGCGGCCCAGTCTCATGGATTGCGGTACCCTTGGAATCCACTGCAACCGTAACCGGCATATCTTTTACGTCGAATTCGTAGATGGCTTCCATCCCTAGGTCTGCAAAGCCTAAGACCTTGGCGCTTCGGATCGCCTTACTTACAAGATAGGCGGCGCCTCCGACCGCAATGAGATAGGCAGATCGATGTTTTTTAATTGAGGCAATCGTCTCAGGCCCCCGCTCTGCTTTTCCGATCATCGCAATCAGGCCCGTCTGCCCGAGCATGGTCTCGGTGAATTTATCCATCCGTGTCGAGGTCGTGGGACCTGCGGGACCTGTTGCCTCATCACGAACGGGATCGACAGGGCCAACGTAATAGATCATGCGATTTGTAAAGTCGACCGGAAGTTTTTCCCCTCGGGCCAGCATATCGCTAATCCGCTTGTGGGCCGCATCCCGGCCCGTGAGCAGTTTGCCGTTGAGCAGTAAGGTCTGGCCTGGCGCCCAGCTGGCCACTTCCTCGGGTGTGAGCGTATTGAGGTCTATACGTTTTGACTTCTCGGTGTCAGGCGCCCACGATACTTTCGGCCAGTCGTCGAGCGAGGGGGGCTCAAGATGAACAGGCCCGCTTCCATCGAGGTGAAAGTGGACATGTCGGGTGGCCGCGCAGTTTGGGATCATCGCAACCGGCAGGTTGGCTGCATGGGTTGGGTACTCGAGAATTTTTACATCGACCACCGTTGTTAAGCCACCAAGACCTTGCGCACCGATTCCTAATGCGTTGACCTTCGTGTAGAGCTCAATACGCCGTTCCTCGAGACTATTTTGTGGGCCACGCGCAAGAATCAACGGCATATCAACGGGCTGCATGAGCGATTCCTTAGCCATGAGGACAGCCTTTTCTGGGGTGCCGCCAATGCCGATTCCAAGGATTCCCGGCGGGCACCATCCTGCCCCCATAGTCGGAACTGTTTTTAAAACCCAATCCACAATCGAGTCGTTTGGGTTGATCATCGCAAGCTTTGCCTTGGCCTCCGAGCCACCACCCTTTGCTGCACAGATCACTTCAACCTGATCGCCCTCAACGATTTCGTAGTGGATAACAGCAGGCGTATTGTCTTTTGTATTGAGTCGACGCCCTGCCGGGTCTGACTGGATCGATGCGCGCAGCACGTTGTCTTTAAAGGTATAGGCTTGGCGAACCCCCTCGTTGACCATATCCGTGACGGACATCGAAGATTTCCATTGGACATGCATTCCAACCTTTAGAAAAACTGTCGCAATTCCCGTGTCTTGGCAGATTGGACGTCGACCTTCTGCGCTCATTCGGCTATTCGTGAGGATCTGTGCTATCGCGTCTTTGGCTGCAGGGCTTTGTTCCCGGTCGTAGGCGGCCCCGAGCGCCTGGATGTAATCGAGCGGGTGGTAGTAGCTAATAAACTGAAAGGCGTCGGCGATGCTTTGGATAAAATCTTCTTGTCTGATGACCGTCATAGCGTAACTCCCAAATTTGCGGTAGATTTTATGCGGAACACAAAACCTA
>JACCDY011516238.1_pt1 | contig 75645 bp, 81 predicted proteins | sample 7446391 | NCBI WGS metagenome assembly JACCDY01 (sample SAMN15323451, study PRJNA562643) | freshwater metagenome | isolation source: river surface water | place: USA:Blue River Watershed | collected 2017-08-18
CCTGCTCCCAAAGCAGGTGCTCTACCAAGCTGAGCTATATCCCGGAACCTAAGTATAGGTTAGTATAATCAGTTTTTGATCCATGTCAAGTCTGGACTCCCAAATTCTTCAAATTTTATTTTGAGAGGAAGTCTAGAAGACCTTCAAAATCGAAATAACCAGTTAGGCTGATAGATGATTTACCTATCGCAAATTGTGAATCAGAAAAAATAGTATCTGTAGTGCATGTTTCTTGAAATCTAGTATTACGAATGATGGAATTTTGTATGTAAGACTTACACAAAAAACAGTTTAAAAAGTTACATTCATCAAAATGGGTGTCTAGAAAGTCTGCTTTATTTAACGAACTTTCAATAAAAGTACAATTTTTATAATTACATTTATAAACTTTAGTACTCTTGAAGATTGAATTTTGAAAGGTACAATTTTCAAATATACACTCCGAGAAGGATGTACTTGAGAAATCTACTGTATTAAAAATACAATCATAAATGACTGTTTTATAATAAACCAAACCGTTAGATTTTATTGTTTCTCCATTAAGTGGAGGATTCTCAGAAATAATTTCGTTTTGAAACATAAGTTTTTCGATTCTTCTTGATTTTTTATCATTTTCCAGTCAAAATTTTAAGGTTTCTCTTTCTAGCATTTCACGTAATTTTGAATTTTAATTTATAGAATTAATGTCTACCTGAGGTATATTATTATTGTTTACCTTGTTTACCCAATCATTATAAGCATCTAAAAATCCTTTGTCTATGTGACTTTTCATATCTGCTTTTTCAGCTTGTGGAACGTCGCATAAATCAACAATCAGTATGTTATCATTTATAGAACTCGGACGTGTATATTTTTCAGAGTCACGTCTTGTTGATATGATAAACTGCTTGAACAATTTATTACCTATACTTTCGCCTTGACGTTCTAAATCAGGAACATGGTTTTGAGCTTTTTGAATTTCTGAACCAACAGGTCCTTTACTATGAACTGTGGTAGTCTGACCATCTTTTTCGTGGATGAAATCCGCACCAGGTTGATGGCTAATTTCTGATTTTGGATCACGCTTCATATCGCCCTCCGGAATAATTCCCTCTGCTTGTGCCTGTAAACCAGAGATAGCTTATTAACTGCTTGCATTATCAATCGTTTTAATTTCTGTCTATAATACTAGACTTAATGTCATTTTTTATTAATTTCCTTAGTCTTAAAAATGGAAGACTAAGGAAATATTAACTATATATTAGTTTGTTTTTTTGAATGTTTCCATTGTTTCACTAATAATTTCTTTTAACGAAGCTTCTGCTTCATCCGTGAATTGATTAGTTGAAGAAACGATATCCGCATATGGTTTTTTAGATGTTGTAATGTATGAAACTAAACTAGTACAATACTTTTTAACATCACCAACTGGTAATGTATCTAAATAACCGTTAATACCTGTATAAATTAAAGCAACTTGCTCCGCTACAGATAAAGGAGAGTTTTGTGGTTGTTTTAAAACTTCACGTAAACGTGTACCACGAGCTAATTGTTTTTGAGTTGCTTCATCTAAATCTGAAGCGAATTGAGAGAATGCCTCTAACTCAGCAAATTGAGCTAATTCTAACTTTAATTTACCAGCAACTTTTTTCATTGCTTTTGTTTGTGCAGCAGATCCAACACGTGATACTGAAATACCTACGTTAATTGCCGGACGAATACCTGAGTTGAATAAATCGTTAGATAAGAAAATTTGTCCGTCTGTAATTGAAATTACGTTTGTTGGGATATAAGCTGATACATCACTTGCTTGAGTTTCAATAATTGGAAGTGCTGTCATGCTACCACCACCTAATGCATCACTTAATTTTGCAGCACGTTCTAATAAACGTGAATGTAAGTAGAATACATCACCAGGGTAAGCTTCACGTCCTGGAGGACGACGTAATAATAATGACATTTGACGGTATGCCATAGCTTGTTTAGTTAAATCATCATAAACAACTAATGTAGCTTTACCATTGTACATGAAGTATTCAGCTAAGGCTGCACCTGAGTATGGAGCAATATATTGTAATGTAGCTGGATCATTTGCACTTGCAGAAACAATAATTGTGTATGACATTGCTTGTTTTTCTTCAAGTACGTTTACAACTTGAGCAACTGTTGAAGCTTTTTGGCCAATACCAATATAAACACAAACAACATTTTCTGTTTTTTGGTTAATAATAGTATCTACAGCAATTGAAGTTTTACCAGTTTGACGATCTCCAATAATTAATTCACGTTGACCACGACCAATAGGGATCATTGCATCAATTGAAGTAATACCAGTTTGTAATGGTTCACAAACTGACTTACGACTAATAATACCAGGTGCCATTGATTCTACTAAACGTGAATCACTACTAGGGATTTCACCTTTACCATCGATAGGCATTGCTAATGGGTTAACAACTCGACCTAAGAAAGCATCCCCTACTGGAATTTGAGCAATTTTTCCTGTTGCTTTAACTGTACTACCTTCTAAGATTTGGCGGCCTGTACCCATTAATACAACACCAACGTTGTCATTTTCTAAGTTTAAAGCAATACCGATAGTTTTGTCTTCGAATTCTAAAAGTTCTCCACTCATTACTTGGTCAAGACCATAAACTCGAGCAATGCCATCACCAACTTGTAATACAGTACCAATATTATCTACTTTAACATCTTGATCGTATTTCTCAATTTGTTCACGGATAATACTACTAATTTCGTCTGGACGAATATTTATCATTGTATTATTTTTAATATAAAAAGTTAATAAAAGATTTGTTTACAATTAAATTTCTAAAACAGTATCTAAGTGTTTTGCTAGATTTTGTAACTGGTTTTTTACAGTAAAGTCAATTACTTTTGATTCAGTTTTAATTAAAAAACCACCAATTAAGCTAGAATCAACATTAATAACTAATCTAATTTCACGTGCATTTGTTAATTCTTTTAATTTTTTAATTAACATATTCTTTTGTAAATTAGTAAAAGCAAATGCTGTTGAAACTTCAATCATTTTAATTGAAGCTGTTTCATAAACTAATTCTAAGTAATTAGTAATAATTGATTTTAATAAATTGATTCTTTCACGATCTACTAAAACCATTAAAAATTTAAATGTTTCGGTATTTATTTGCGATTCTAACGTTTTTGTTAAAATTTCACGTTTTGCACTTTGACTAACAACAGGATTATCTAAATAATCTGTTAATTCAGTAGTTTCGTTTAAAAATATTTCTAAATTTTGGAAATCTGCTGTAATCTGGTGCATAATATTTTGTTCAACCGAAAAATCAAACAAAGCACGTGCATAAGGGGCTGCAATCTTTGCTGTTAATGGATTTGCACTCATAATAAATCTCCTTCTAATTTATTAATAGTATCATTAATTAATGCAGTTGCACGTTCTTTAGGTCCAAATGTCTCTTGTGCACGAACTACAGTTCGTTTTAACACAAGTGAAATAATTTGTTGTTTAATTTCTAAGAATATTTGACGTTCTTTTGATCGGAAAGTTGCTAATGCACGTTCAAAACGGATTTTTAAATCTCTTTTAGCTTCAAAAGCATCTGATTCAAGTAATACTTTTTTTGTTGATACAGTTTCATTTCTGATTTCACTGATAACAAGATTAGCTTGATTTAATTGCTTTTGTGCTTCATCTAAACGTTTTTGAGCTTCGCTTAATCGATCTTCAGCATCTTGAACACTTTTTACAATCGTTGTTTTTCGCTCTTCTAATACAGAGCCTAAAAAATCACGACCTGTAATAAATAGAATGGCAACTAACGCTATAATATTCAATAAGCCGGTTTCCAGAATATCTAGGTTTAAACCAATACCTTCATGTTTGGCAAGTAATGTAAAAATTTGATCAAAATTTTCCATGTTTTCGAGTTTTTATATAAACTGTTCACTTATTAAAAAGGAAAATTACGTCTGACAAAAAATTTAGATAGATAATCTAGTTTCAATATCAACACATAAAGATTGAACAATTTCATCTAAACTATTAAGTGCGATATCTTTCTTATTAAGAAGATCTTTTGTAATAGTATCTAATAAATTATCAATATATTTTTGAGAAACATTAAGTTCTGTTTCTAAAATTTCTTTATGAATTTTTTGCGAGTTTGTAATTTCTAATTGTGCTTCTTTACGGACACTAGTTAATTCTTGTTCGTATTGTTGTGTTAGCTTATTGGCTTCTGCTAATATCTCTGAAGCTTTACTAAGATTCGTTAAGATATACTCTTTACGTTCTTCAATGATAGTTAACAATGGATTATATAAAATTATGTTTAAAATAATTGTTAATAATACAAATTGAATTGCAACTAACGGTAAAGTCGCATTAATATCAAATAACCCACCAGGTCCACTAACTTCTGAACTTGAAATTAGTATTGAAAGATTAATCATATAAAATCTATATGTTTATAGAATTAAAATTTTTAAATAATTTTGTCGAACTTATTAGAATGTAGCGGAGCAATAAAAAGTTATTACTCCAAACTATCAAATTTAAATTGATTTTCTAACTATTAGAATTAAATTATCATTAGTATTTCTACATTATCTCTAATACTGCTTAGATAAGTTTCGACAATTTTTGTCTTACATATTATGTAAAACTTTTTTGTGAATAAATTTTGAAAATTTATTCAAAAGATTTTAATAAATCTTTATTTTGAAAAGAACCTCAAATCAAAACGATTCACTTTGGCAGTATCAGTATTTCGTTTAAATTATAAAGTTAATTCTTAGCCGTTAAATGGGTTCGCGAATAATAATGCTAATGCTACTACTAAACCGTAAATTGTTAACGCTTCCATGAACGCTAAAGATAATAATAATGTACCACGAATTTTGTTTTCTGCTTCTGGTTGACGAGCAATACCTTCAACAGCTTGACCAGCAGCATTACCTTGACCAATACCAGGACCAATTGCAGCTAAACCAATAGCTAAACCAGCAGCAATAACAGAAGCAGCAGAAATGATAGAATCCATAATAAATTTTAAATTGTGAATATATATATATAATTTTTAAAAAATCTAATTGCAATAATTTGATAAAACAACTTATTCAAGAGCTTCTGCAATATATGCAGCTGCTAATGTTGAGAAAATTAAAGCTTGTACTGAACCAGCAAAAACACCTAATAACATAATAGGGATTGGAATTACCAATGGAACAAGTGCAGTCAATACAGAAATTGTTAATTCATCAGCTAAAACGTTACCGAATAATCGGAAACTTAGTGATAAAGGTTTCGTAAAATCTTCTAAAATTTTAATTGGTAGAAGAAGTGGAATTGGTTCGATATAATGTTTAAAATATCCGAATCCTTTTTTACTTAAACCTGCATAAAAGTAGGCAAATGATGTTAATAAAGCTAAGGCAACTGTTGTATTAATATCATTTGTTGGAGCAGCTAATTCACCTTCAGGTAATTCAATTAATTTCCATGGGATAATCGCACCAGCCCAGTTACATCCAAAAATGAATAAGAATAATGTCCCAATATATGGGATCCATTCTTTATAAAAACTTTCGCCTAATTGATCTCTAGCAATATCTGTGACAAAGTCTACAGCAGATTCCATAAAGTTTTGCCAACCATGTGGAATACGTTCTGCATTTGCAGTTCCTAAGAATGAGAATACCAATAAAATTGCTACTACAAACCAAATAACTACTAAAACTTGTCCGTGTACTAAAAACCCTGCAATATTCCAGTAAAAATGTTTTCCAACTTCCGCTTCCGCTAATAATGTAAACGTATTTGAATAAAAAACTTCTGGGTACATAAAATCTAACTAATTTTGTAAATTACCCAATATTAAAAAATATACAGGAACAGTTAATATTATAAGAAATTTTCTATTCTTTTAGGTCTGTTTTTATAAAAAAGCTCACTTTTTTGAACAATCTTTTAATAATTATTTGTCGATTAGTTAGTTGACTTTACTAAAAAATATATTTTTTATAAACTAAACAGACAATTTTCGAAAATTTCTCTGGAATATTTTATTCAGAATAGGTATTTTCTGATTAGAAACTATCAGAAAAGGTTCTAGAGTTTTATTCAATTTTTAAATTTTATCAAAAGTTTACCCTAAATCGACACTTATTGGGTCAGAAATTAATTGAATATTTCTAGGAATAATATTCTAATGTCCTCTGAGAGGCCATTTTAAGACCCGTGAAAGGTGGTTGATAGCTTGAGTAAGAATTATCAAAAATAATGGGTTTATTCCCTGATGAACAGGAAAGATAAAATAATTATTAAACAATTATTGGATCAAGAGAGACGAGAGCGTATTTTTTAATTAGATTAAACGTACCCGTAAAAGGGCCTCTAATTAGATTTAAGACCATTAAAGAATCGTTCAGGTATAGATTGAACTAACCCTTGAAAAAATTTTTTAAATGAGTTAAAATATCACTACTGTTATTTATGCTAAAACTAATTTAAAAAATTTTTTCAATGTTAGAAAATTTGCTATTCATTTTAGGAATCCTATTGTATCTTGGGATATTTCTAAATTTTCTCAGAACCAGTTTCAAATGTTGTGGATGGAACTCAGCAATATTTGACTTTCTATTTGTAATTTTTTCTATTTTCGGATTTCTCTCTCCAAATCCAGAACAACTTGAATCGTGATCAAAAATCGTGGTAGAACAACTTCGTGGTGGTGAATCTAGTCATAGCTTTCTTCATTTCTTAGGAAAAAGAAAAAATTTTGATATTGCTTTTCATCGTCGTTTGGAACAACACTTCCCTGACTGGCAAGAGCGAATGGATTACCAAAAAAGACAAGAAGAAGTATACAAATCAGCAATGAGAAAGAAAAAAGAAATAAAAAGATTAAGATTGCTAGAAAATTCAGATTTTTACACTAAGGAAGAATTGGACGCGATAGCCTATTTTAAAGGAACTGGTAAATATGCGAAATATCAAGATTCAAGAACAAAACCAAATATCTTTGATAGTCGACAAAGCTTTTTATTAAAAATGCACGATGAGTCATTACGAAATGAATTTTTAAATACTTTTAATCGTATCAACAACTAAAAGTATTTAAAAATTCTAATATTCTAATGAATAAAATTAGAAACTAAATGAAACAATCCGGGTTTTAACAAACAATAGGAAATTAAACTTCCAAAAATGAGAAAGGATATTGTTTGAAGAAGAACTGTAGTATCAGAAGAGATATTTAAATTATTCTTTGATTCTGCCCTCATTTCTGCTTCAATTTCTGCATCGATTGCTGCATCTTTTTCTATATCTTCTTTTTCTTTTTGATCCAAAATTTCATTTACATCTTTAATATCTAAAGTGGCTATTACATGGTATAATTTTAACCAATACGAATCTTCTTCTGCATCAACATATTCTTGGAAAGTAGTTTTTAAGATCTCCTCCGTTAATTCCGCTACAATAATGTAGGGGTATCCGGGTGGTAAGAACTTACCTTCTTCCATAAGAACCTCTAAATATCGTGCTGTTGTTACTTCGAAAAAATAATAGGAATCATCTTCTAAGGTAACAAAAACATCTAAGCACCCATTAATACGGTCTTGAGGTGGCTTTTGGTATTCAATCTCTTTTATTTTCATAATTTCATTTACTATATACTATATTTCAATATTTCAGATTTACACCATATAAATCCTTCATGGCTTTCAAATTAATTTTAGCAAAAATTACAGTATTGATAGTTTAACTAATTTATTAAAATTTTTCAAGGGTTAGTTGAATCTGTTAGTAAATCGAAAATATAGTCCAAATCCATCTTAGGGACACAGATGTTCTTGATAAACAGTTGAAAGAAATTAATTTTTCGATTAAACTAATAGCAAGGATTCTGGCTTGCTTAACTAGGTTTTGCTGTTAACCTAGGAGTTTTATGATTCACAATAATACGAAATATTGGGCTTTTACCTGGAGTCGCAATATTAAACAGCATCAATTACCAAAAGTTGATAAATTGAAAAAATTTTTAAATATGAATTCTGATTATGCGGTTTTTCAATTAGAACGTGGTGAAGAATCAGGAAAAGAGCATTATCAAGGTGCCCTGATTCTGAGAGGTTCGAGAAAATCACGTAGTCAAGTTTTGGAATTATTTAAGTCTTGCTTTCAAAATGTTGCTGGTTTAACCTTATCGAGAATTTACGATAAAGACGTGGCAATGGCTTATGCTTGCAAGATTGAAACTAGTATATCAGGTCCATATTTTATCGGTCGTTACGAGCAATATGATGAAAAAATGGCAGAAATGAAATTAAAAACATGGCAACAAGATTTATATGATTTTCTTCTGCAAAAGAAGGAAGATCCAATTTTCCGCGATCGGAAGATCATTTGGGTAGAGGATTCTGTAGGGAATTCGGGAAAAAGTTGGTTTCTAAAATATTTACGTACTGGTCAACGTGAATTGGTTGCGCGTAAATTGCCGTTTACGAATGTTGATAGATTAGTAAGTTTTACGATTCTGTTTAATCATCAACCTAGTTTTCCTGAAAATTCGTCTCAATCTCAAATAGTAATCGAAGAAATTCGAGGAGGCGGACAGGAGCAGCGTGAAGTTATTTATTCTGTGAATAATTTAACTAAAAAAAAATATTTTAAAGAAATGCAATTTAAACGCTTCCCTGATTTTGAATCAAGAATATCTATGGAGAAGCAACAAGCTATAATTTACCAGAAGGGATTAAGAAAAGTAAGAGAACACCAAAGACTTTTTCCTTTATTAAACAACCATCAACAATGGCTAACGGCTGAAGAAAAATCCGCGATAAATTATTTTCATGGAACTGGATTCTATTCGAAATTGCAAGATCCTAAAACTCCACCAAATCTATTCGATACTAGGAAAACTTAAAAAAAAAAATGGAAAATCGAGATATGCGTAAAAAGTTTTTAGAAATTTATAATCGAGAAAATACTATCGAATAAATTACCTTTATTCAATAGTATATTTTTCTAGTTTGGTGGCCGTATTTTTAATGATTTCACGAAACTCTTGCTCAGTAAAGAAACTTTCTTCTGAATCCTGGTCGTAGCCTTCTAAAACAGGTGTTAAATCTGAAATAATTGTGGAAAAATTAAAACTTTGTGGGTCTAATTCAATGCTCGCTTGACGTCGATAATCTTCTATTAAATCAAAGCCTTCTCTTCTATTAGATAAACTTGGATATAAAACCTCAGAAATAAAGTCTCCAATACTAAGTTCATTAGAGACAAACTTTTGTATTCGTTGGCAATAGTATTGTCGTGATTGCCAGTAAGGGTAATCCAACAGTAATTGATTATACTCTCTGACCTGCTCAAATTCCCAATCTCGCCACCAACTTACTACTTTTAAAAAAAATTTGATTAATGGATTAGTTGTTTGACGATATTTGATAGCTAAAGAAGTAGTAATCTCGTACAGAAAAGATGAAAATTCCAATGATTCGATTAATTGCTGACGACTTTTTGGGAAAATTTTAGAAATATTCATAAAATTAATTGTCCTTATTAAAATTAAAATTAGTATTTTTGAATTATTTTATTCTTTACCTTTTTTCAAAACTGTGCTATTGTATGTAATAAGGTATGTATATCATATTATACTGAAGGGACGCAAGGTAATATGAACCCCGGGGTTGGCTCTAAACAAGTAGGTGAAGGGATAAACGAAAAATCAATAATATGTTATAGACCAAGTAAAGAAAGTATTTCCCAAAAATAAAAAGTAGATTAAAATTAGAATTCTATGGAAAAAAATAATGATTTTTCAATTCAAATAGATCAAAATCAATTGAGAGATTTAAAAGATCCCTTTAATTCAAATGTTGAAGTGTTTGTTACATTTAACGATGGGTTAACAGTAACAATTATTGTGGGCACACCTAAAAATCTTGAGTACCTGATGACGAAAAACCGGGTTAATTTTTATGGCCCCGGACTTCCTTGGATAATTGTTAAAGAACTAACAGTTGAAAATATTCATGAAGCCATCCAAGGTTATATGGACGATTGCCCAAACGGTTATTGGTTAAAATTATATTATTTCTGGAATGATTTAGATACTACGATATTTGATCCGTTAGACCCTTTGGAGCTAGATGAATCAACTCAATTAAATCTATTTATAAAGTTAGATCAATTAAAAACTGAATTTATAAAACGTTATGAAATTGAAGAATCTGACAAATTAAATTTAATTACAAAATTAAATAAATCATTAAAATTACTTGAGAATTTGAAATCGAATTCAGAAAAGTCTCAGGTTCAGCTGGATGAACAGCTTGCTCTAACTGAAAAATACTTAAATTTTACAAAAGCTCTTTTACTATTTACGAGTTTTTTAGCTATTATTCAAATATTCGATATTTTTTCAGTATTTCAATAAAAAATTCTTGAAAAGTTTTAATTATTTATACGACGAAAACTTTTCAAGAATTTTTCACGAGCACTAGTATCATGCATCTTCAACAAGAAAGATTGTCTAGTATCAAATATATTAGGGACTGCGCTAGGATCTTGAAACCTTGCGTAGCAACCTTTTCCTTTAAAATAGTTTATTGAATCTAACTCGTTTTCACTGTAGAGGCTAGAATCATCTATCATTCTTAATTTTATAATTTCCTTTTTTTTTCTCAGAGCTGATTTGTAAAACTCAGCTTGTTTTTCCTGATAAGCCATTCGCTCTTCCCAGTACGGGAAGTGTCTTTCTAATCGACGATGAAGATCTGAATCCATCTTTTGAAGAATACCTACTTTGTCAGTTGAACCACCTGCCCTTAATTGAACCACGACTGCCTGAGATTGGCAGGGGACTTCAGAAACAGGAGATAAAGCACCAAAAGCAAAAGAAAAAGATTTGATTGTAAACCATAGACCAATTGTACAAAGCCAAAAACTAGATGGTTCATATTTTTCCCATTGTTCAAGATACTTAAGAAACTTTCAGAAAGATTTTAGCATAAGTTTAATTGTTTAATATTTTACTAAAAAAAATTATACCAAACACTGACAAAAATTACAATACTATAAAAGACATACCAAAAGGCCTTCAGAAGCTTTTTAGACGCCTCTGAAGACCTATTTGAAACTTACTCTAATTGGTCAATACGTTTTTGTCTTTCTTGATCAGATAATTGATTAACATAAGCAGAAGTAGTATCTAACTTTCGATGACCAATGGTTTGTTTGACAAAATAGACCAATGTTTATTACAATGTAACTAAATAGTTACTGAATAAAATTATTAGTATCGGCCAGTTTACTAGTATCTATGATGGATTTAAGTGGTATTTAAGATTTCAGGTAGAATGAATCGACTTTGAATCTTAAATGCCATTTAGAGCTATTCTTAGAGGTCAAATAACTGCTTCTTTTAGAAACTTGCAAATAACGATGAGCTGTATGCTCCTGAAACATGTTGTCGATAATCATTTTGCTGTTCTCAGTAAATTGTTTTTCATACGGATGAATCTCCAAAATTGGAGTTTGTACTGAATCCAAAACAATTTTAAAATCTTTTACTTTTGAACCTAAAATGCTACCACCACGAATTTGAAGTACGTCACGCATGTGCGATATATGAGCTGCTACAGCTCCACCTAATCCTGCATTCGCAGCAGGTGTTGAGCCAACAGCTGTTGCTGTAGAAGCTGAGAGCAAAGCTGCCAAAGTGGCTACCCGCGCTCGTCGTTCTGCGGCAGTTTGGGCAGCTTTAACAAACTGATAACTCACTCCAAATCCTGCAATAGGCTCGAAAAGCATCCCTGGGAACTTAGTAAAATTTCCGTCAGCCATAGCTGCTATTACTACCGCACTGTATTGAGCACCTGCGTTATATATAAAATTCACTGCTGTGAAAGTATCTACAAGTCCACACTGCCACATGAATATTATAATTTTTAAAGAAGTAAAGTACATAGGTACATAGGTTAAAGTCTCCATATTCGAGTGGATAAACCACTTGCTATGCCATAAATTATACTTATTGCTAGCACTTTTAAAATTTTTGTTTTATGATCCATATCGAATAATTAAATTTTTTATAGAGTAAGATAAATCTTAAATTATGTAATATATATAGTATATGAATAAGGCTAACAAGTCAACTCATTTATAAAAAAAAATATTACAAAATTAAATTAGTGGGTTGACCCTTTCCATCCCGTCAATGGTCCATTATTTTTTAATTTCTTTTTTCAATATGTCTATCATTTTTAAATGCATTTTGAAAAGTCTTCTAACATTCATGGTAAAGTAAAATTGGCAGATTCGTTATTTCAGAAAAGATTTTCAGAGACTAATTATTTGTCTCTGAAAATTATGTTAATTTAATTGAGCTTTTCCTTTAATAATACTATCTGTTAATGATTTTAAAATTAATTTGATAGATCGAACAGCGTCATCATTTCCAGGAATTGGAATATCTACTAAATCAGGATCACAATTGGTATCTAAAATTGAAACAATTGGGATTCCTAATTTTTGACATTCACGAATAGCTGTCATTTCTCGTTTCTGGTCAATAATAATCGCAAGATCTGGTAAATCTGGCATTGTTTTAATACCATCTAAATGTTGACGTAATTTTTTTAATTCTTTTCGTCTTAATGCAGCTTCTTTTTTTGTTAGTAAACTAAATGTATCACTCGCTTCTTGTTGTTCTAAATCCTTTAAATATTTAATACGTTCTTTTAAAGTAGACCAATTTGTTAACATACCACCTAACCAACGATGATTCACGTAGAATGAATCACAACGTTTTGCTTCTTGAGCAATTAATGTACTAGCTTGGCGCTTTGTCCCAACAAATAAAAATGTTTTTCCCTTACTAGCTTCTGATTCTAAGTAATTGTTAGCTTCTTTTAATAAAGTTGCAGATTGTACTAAATCCAGAATGTGAATATTATTAACTTCACTATAAATATAAGGGAACATTTTTGGGTTCCAACGATAGGCTTTATGACCAAAATGAACTCCTGCTTCTAATAATTGTGATAAACTTATATCAGACATAACATTTTAAATTACTTAATAAAATTATTTAATTTTTAAACGCAATCATACCAAAGATTGATTAACTTGTCCACTAATTATTTTATGGAAGGTTTGTTACAGGTTCATTCATTTCTTTCAACTGTTTCTTCTTGGTAAAATCAATATTAAAAGAATGACGATAATTTTGTGAACCAGTTCCAGCTGGAATTAAATGACCAATAATAATATTTTCTTTTAATCCCCGTAACCAATCAATACGCCCTTCGATGGCTGCTTTTGTTAAAACTCTAGTAGTTTCTTGAAAACTTGCTGCTGAAATAAAACTTGGATTATTTAAAGCAGCTTTTGAAATTCCAAGTAATAAAGGAACATAACAAGCTGGTTGTTTTTTCTGTGCATTAATAATTTGATTAATGTAGTGAATATGATACAAATCAACAACTTCTCTCCGTAATAATGGTGTATTTCCTTCAGAAGTAATTAAAATTTTTGTTGTCATCTGTTTAATAATAACTTCTAAATGTTTATCATTTATGGTAACACCTTGAGATTCATATACACTTTGAACCGATTTTAATATAAATGATTGAACTTTTTTAAAAGTTTTATAACTTCCTTCATAATTATTAATTAAACGATTATATTTTGTGGAGTTAGTACGATCACATAAGAATGATTTAATTAAACCATAATAATTAAAATATGTTTTTAAAAGTTTATGTGGATTAATTTTTTCACTTTCTTTTATAGCTGTTCCTAACTTTCGGAATTCAAAGGTTGGATCCAAACTTGTTTGTTGGACTAATAAACCTTTTTTTTGACTCGTAGGAATGCTTGTCATGTTTAAATTCTTTTTCCGTGCCTCTAAAATTTCTTCAATTCTTGGTAAACCTTGAACAATATCACCTGTAATTTCTTTTTCCAAGTTTAATAATCCAATCGTTTCACCATCTTCAATAAATTCAGTATTTTTACAAAAAACACTATTAACATCTTGTTCAAAGAAATCTTCTGTTATGGAATAAAGACTAACAGATTTTACTATTTTCTTAAAAGAATGTTCGGCAAATTTAACCAAGGCTAGTTGTGATGAAAGACTATTTTCTTCTTTAAATTTATTTTCTACAAGATCTGAAGTTTTAATAAGCAACATTCGTTCTTGCTTTATTTTTTTTTTCTTTTTCGATTTCTTTTTAGATTTCTCTTTAGATTTTTTTGTTTCAGATTTCTTTTTTTTCTTTAATTTCTCAACTCTGAGTATTTGATTAATATTTAAATTTGATTTAGTATTTTGAATTGAAAATTTTTTAAAAAATTTGGGAATTAAAGAACTGTAAAGTTTGCCATCTTTTTTAATAAATAATTTTGAAAATTCAAATTTTCTACTCATTTTATCTTTTGAAAAATTCTTTTTGATAGAAAGTTTTAATCTATTTGAATAATTCAATAAAATTGAACGATTAGTTTTCAATCGATGTTGAATACGATCTGGAGAAACTAGTTTATAGTGTAAATTAATTTTATTTATTAAATTCTCGTTTTTACAATTAGGGAAAAAATACGGTTTTCCTTTTTGTAATGTGAAATAATTAGCATTTTCAATAATTATCTTACCAGTTTCATTAACATTTGAACTAGTTAGAATAAAATCATTTAATTTTTTACTAGGGAATTCTTTTTTCTCTAATGTTAAACAATCTTTATTAGAAATTAATAAAATTTGCTTAATATCTTTCTTTTTAATCTTAATCTTAACAATTTCCATAGAATTTAAACTTAGAGCTTCTAAGTAACTTAAAATTGTATAACTGTCAACAAATTGATTTTCTTGAATAAGAGAACAAGGTTGTAAATTTTTATATTTTAAATAGGGTGAAATATAATTATTTAAATTTAATTTTTCACTAATTTTCAAATTAATTGAATTTATTTTTCTATTATTTACAAATTCAATATTAATCTGATTATTTAATAATTTATTAGTTTTAAAAATTAATGAATTTCGAATTAAATTCAAATTTTGTATACTTTTCAAAATTTGATTTGGTTTATAAATATAAACATTTTGACTCTCTAATTTAAAAAGAACATTTGAATTTTGCTGATTTTGAGATTTTATGGAATCGAAATTAGAATAAGGAACTTCATAAAGTTCAATTGGTCTAATTAATAATTGTTCATTTTTTTTACCTATAAGATGTTCACAAAAAGATAGTTTTTGAATTGGGATATTCGAAAAAATAATTTCACCTGGATAATAAATTTTTTTATCGGTATTTTTAAATTGTTGTCCTTCATAGACTAAGCCAGATTTAATTAAAATACTTTTAACCCGATTATTTTTTTGTCGAATTTTAACGATTCCTGATGTTTTAGAATATTTGTCAGGAATAAGTTCAAATCCTTCGGAAATTAAATCTCCGTCTTCTACAAGTAGTACACTTTGTTCACAATTTACTTTATGAACTTCTTCTTCTAACCAAACAATTGTTCGATGAGATACTAGAGATTTATATCTTTCCTTCCAATTAAATTTATTCCAATAAAAATCGATAGTTTTATTAATTTCATTAAATTTAGAAATATTTCGATAATCATAATATAAAATTCCACCAGTTAATGTTCGGAATGAATTTGTTACTAAATTTCCAAATTGCTGATTCCTTGTCATTTGAAGATAATATTTCAAACCATATTCTTTGATTTGTACAAGATATTTGAAATTTTCTAAATTTAAAATATAGTTTTGATTCTGAATAGATTTTGGAAGTTTTTTTAAACTGGCATTCACTAACGAATATTTATTGCTAGTTAGTTTTATAGATTGTTGATATAAACTTTGTTTATGATTCATAAATTCAACAAATCCAGAATAGTGATTAATTATTTTAGTTCGAAAGATATAGCTATATTTATTAATTTTATAATCAGGATAGAAATTAATAAAAGAGTTATTTGGACTATTATAAAGTTGTCCAGCCAAAATCCAAATAAGTTTATTATGATTTAGTAAGTTAATTTTTTTCTTTAATCGTGGCATAAAAATTTCACCCGATTTATCACTTACTATTGGTTTAATCTCTGTTTTAAGTTGTTTATTAGTATTAATTAATTCTCCTATAACGGTATCTTTTAAAATATACTGATTATTTTTTGGAAATAAAATTGTATTTCTTAAAACTTCAATTTCAACTAAATCCTGATTTTTATCATCTGGTATAAGAACCACGGAACCAGAATTTTTAGTAACAAGAACGTCTTCGCCTCGGTTAGTTCTTAAAACTACTGTTTTTAAGGCTTTGTAAAATCGAATAATTCCATTTGAAGGACTTGTAATTTGTTTCCGAGCTTCAGAAGTAAAAATACCACCAGTATGAAAGGTTCTCATAGTAAGTTGAGTACCAGGTTCACCAATAGATTGACCAGCTAAAATTCCGACGGCTTCACCAATATCGACTAAATTTTCATTGGCTAAATCCCAACCATAACATTTTTGACAAATAGCTCTATAAAGATTACAAGTTAAAGGAGAACGAATATAGATTTTTGGAACTTGTTTTTTATCTAATTCTTGAATTAAAGAAGGAGTTATTGGTGTATTAGTTTTTGCAATGATATTTTTTGTTTCTAAATCTAAAATTGGCTTATTAACAATTCGACCTAAAATTTTTTCATAAATAGAATTAATCTTTTTTGGATTATCTTTATCAAGCAATATTAGAAAAGAATGAGTTGTTAAACAATCTTTTTCACGGATTAAAATATCTTGGGCTACATCAATTAAACGACGAGTTAAATAGCCAGAATTAGCTGTTTTTAAGGCCGTATCAATAATTCCTTTTCGAGCTCCGTAGCCAGACATTAAATAATCTGTAATGGTTAATCCTTCACGGAAATTCTTTTTAATCGGTAGTTTCATGATTTCACCACTTGGATCAGACATTAAACCACGCATACCGACTAACTGTCGAACTTGGGAAAGATTTCCTCGAGCCCCAGAAAATGCCATTATATAAACTGAATTTAAAGGATCATAATTTTTAAAATAGTAAATAACTTGATCTTTTAAAGATTCACTTGTAAGACTCCAAGTATCAATGATTTTTTGAAATCTTTCAATTTCAGTAATTTTTCCTTTCAGATAAACTTTTTCACTGTCAATAATTTCTTTAGTAGCTTTTTCAAGCATTAAATTTTTAACAAATGGAATTTTTAAATCTTCAATGCTAATCGAAATTCCAGCTTGCGTAGCATATTTAAATCCTAGATACTTTAATTCATCGGCTAAAAAACAAGCTTGCATAGAATCATAAGTGGTAAAACTCCAAGCTAATAATTGTTTTAATTGTTTTTTACCTATTAAATTATTTTGATAAGTATAATTTTTCATAAAATTTATTTAGTAGTTTACTTTTTTAATTTATAAAAAATTTAAAGTTTTTTGAATTGTATAATTCAAGATTACACGACCTGTTGTTGTTTGAAGATATCGAACGATTACTTTTCCATCTTCATCTTTTCTAATTTGTAAATTTTGGTAATATTCGATCCTTGTATTATCATGGGATAGAACTTCTTTTAGCAAGGTTAGTTTTAATGGATTATCATCTTTTAGACGAACCCATATTGAACTATGCAGTTCAACTTGATTTTGATTATAAGCTAGAATAACATCTTCTAAATCAGCAAAATAATGATTTGATCCAAGTAAGCCTGAAATATTACTCACTGTTAAATAATAACAACCTAAAACCATATCTTGGCTTGGCATTATAATGGGTTCTCCATTAGCTGGAGATAAAAAATTATATGGTGCTAACATCAGCATATAACATTCAGCTTGTGATTCTACTGATAAAGGAATATGAACAGCCATTTGGTCTCCATCAAAATCAGCATTAAAGGCCGAACATACAAGTGGATGTAATTTAATCGCACGACCTTGAACTAAGATTGGTTCAAAAGCTTGAATTCCTAATCTATGTAATGTTGGGGCACGATTCAAAAAGATTGGATGATTTCTTAAAACTTTTTCTAATACTGGATCTATAACCGGTTCATTGTGTTGAATTAAATTTTTTGCAATTTTCATATTACTTGCCAAACCTTGATTTATTAATTCCCGAATAATAAATGGTTGAAAAAGTTCAATTGCCATTTCATATGGTAATCCACATTGATTTAATTTTAAACTTGGACCTACTACAATAACGGAACGCCCCGAGTAATCAACACGTTTCCCTAATAAATTTTGACGAAAACGTCCATGCTTACCTTTAATAATATCTGATAATGATTTTAATGGTCGATTATTTGCACTTAAAGCAATTTTACCTCTTTTTCCATTGTCAATTAGAGTATCAACAGCCTCTTGTAATAATCGTTTTTCGTTACGAATAATTAATTGAGGTGCATCAATCTCAAGCAAACGAAGTAACCTGTTATTTCTTGTAATTATTCGTCGATATAATTCATTTAAATCTGAAGTAGCAAACCGACCCCCTTCTAATTGAATCATCGGGCGCAAAGCGGGTGGAATTACAGGTAAAATAGTTAATATCATCCAAGCTGGATTTGAACCTGTTCCAACTAAATTTTCTAAAATCCTAATCCGTTGAATCGCTTGTTCACGAAGTTTATATGTTCGTTCTTGTTCCCATTTTCTATTTTGAGAACATTTGATTTCTCTCTCGCCTCTTCTAATATTTTTTCGATTTAATACTTTAGTACAATCAGAAACAAAAGCTCGTGTTTTAATTATTTCAACTTTTAAATTAAGTCTTTCTAGTTCCCTTTTAATTAAGGGAACTCCGATTAAAAAATTTGGCGTTGTCCGTAAAAGATATTTTGGAGTATTGTATCTTCGATTCTTAGGCTTTGAATAAGGTTTTAAAGCATAATTTGTTTGATCAAATGCTCGATATCGTCTATAGTACTGCAAATCCCAATGTAATCCATAAAAAGAAATTTCATCTTCAGCAATAAAATAAGCTAGAGAAGCTAATTTTATACGTTTAATTCTTTCGTCCCATAAATTAACACTTGTCGATTTTTGCTCGGCAGTTTGTAATCGTTTTTCACACTGCTCTACTTCTAAAAGTAGAGCCATAAAGTTTGGCCGACTATTAATGTACCAAACGTGAGTTACTGGGTATATTAAATTAATATAACCCATTCGATGTCTTCGAACTCTTGATTCAGTTAATTCGACTCCACATCTTTCACAAATTAATCCTTCATACCGAACTCGCTTATATTTCCCACAGGCACATTCTAAACTCTTGCTAGGACCAAAAATACGTTCGCAAAATAGTCCATCCATTTCTGGTTTAAAGGTTCGATAGTTTATTGTCTCGGATTTTTGAACTTCGCCGACAAATTGTCCATTAGGCAATTTTCGATTTGCCCATTGTAAAATTCGAAATGGAGAGGCCAGTTTTATTTTTATATAATCAAATTCTTTCGCAAATTGTGACATTATTTTTAAAATGAAATATCATTAATATTTGAAGTAGGAGAAAATGTTTTTGATGAAGCATTATATTTTTCAATCAAATTAATCTCAACTTCATATTTTTTACGTGAGCTAAATTTTTCAATTTTATACGTACTAATATCCAAACCAACGGACCGTAACTCCTGTAATAAAACTTTAAATGATTCAGGAATTCCAAAACTTGGAATTTGCTGTCCTTTTACAATTGCATTTAAAGTTTCATTTCGTCCTTCCATATCATCTGATTTAATAGTTAAAAGTTCTTTTAAAGTAAAAGCAGCTCCAAAACCTTCAAGAGCCCAAACTTCCATCTCACCAAATCTTTGACCACCATGTTGTGCTTTTCCTCGTAATGGTTGTTGAGTAATCAGAGAATAAGGACCCGTAGCTCGAGCATGCATTTTATCATCCACTAAATGAATTAATTTTAACATATAAGCATTACCAACAGTAACAGGGTTATCAAATTCTTGACCTGTTCGTCCATCAATTAATACCATTTTACCAGGTGCATAAGGATTAAATAACCAACTTTCGTTTTTAATAATTGAAGCTTGACGTAATTTTTTATTAATTAAAATTCTTGAAGCTTCTAAACCATACATTTCATCAAATGGTAAAATTTTAAATCGAGAATTTAATTTATCACCAGCTAATCCTAATAAACATTCGTATAATTGACCAACATTCATTCTTGAAGGTACTCCTAAAGGATTCAATAGAATATCAACGGAAGTTCCATCTGGTAAAAACGGCATATCTTGACGTGGTAAAATTCGTGATATAATTCCTTTATTTCCGTGTCGACCTGCAATTTTATCACCTACTTGAATTTTTCGAACTTGAGCAATAAAAACATAAATTTTTTCAAATTTATACGTTAATTTTGTTCTACGATTAAATGTAACAGTTTCGATTACTCGACCGTATTCACCATCAGGCATTCTATAGGAATTATCTTTGACACCTTTAGCTTTGGCTCCAAAGATAGCTCGCAATAATTTTGATTCTGGTAATTGTTCTGAAGTATTATTTGAAATAACTTTACCAACTAAAATATCTCCTGGTTTTACGAAGGTCCCAACAGTAACAACTCCGTTATCATTTAGATGATTAACTTCTCCTAAGTTTAAATTTGGAATATTTTTTGTTATTTGTTCAGAAGTTTCAGAATTCTTATCAATTTCAATTTTATATCTTTCAATATGAATGGAAGTAAAAATATCATCATAAACTAATCTTTCACTTATTAAAATTGCATCTTCAAAATTATAACCTTGCCAAGGCATATAACCAACTAAAACATTTTGACCTAAGGATAATTCACTATCTGTAATTGCTGGTCCATCTGTTAATATTTGTCCAGATTTGATTATTTCGCCTTTCCAAACTATTGGGCGCTGGTTAATACACGTTTGTTGATTTGAACGTAAATATTTTTGTAACTTATAAATTAATTTTTTTCCATTTGCATCTTTAATAATAATTTTATTAGCTGTTACAGAGCTTACAACACCTGATCCTTCAGCATTTAATGTCGTACCAGAATCAATTGCAATTTGATTTTCTAATCCTGTTCCGACAATTGGTTTTTGTGGTCGAATTAATGGAACTGACTGACGTTGCATGTTGGAACCCATTAATGCTCGGTTTGCATCATCATGCTCAAAAAATGGAATTAATGAAGCTGCAACTGATACAACTTGAACGGGAGAAATCGCAATAAAATCAACTTCTGAAGGTGTAACACTAATAATTTCTTGCTGGTATCTTACTGGAATTAAATTTTTAATCAAATAATTTTCTTTATTTGTTGAAATATCTGCCGGTGCAATTTTATACAAATCTTCAATATCAGCTGTTAAATAAATGGGAGTTCCAGTTTTTAAGACTTTTCCATTAATAACTCTCCAAAATGGAGTTTCTAAAAATCCAGATTGATTGACTCTAGCACAAGTAGTTAATGAAGCAATCAAACCAACGTTTTGCCCTTCAGGAGTTTCAATTGGACAAATTCGACCATAATGACTTGGATGAATGTCTCGAACAGCAAAACTAATTCGATCACGATCTAATCCACCAGGTCCTAATCCACTAATTCGGCGTCTATGAGTTAAAGACGACAAAGGATTTGTTTGATCTAAATATTGAGATAATTGACTTGATCCAAAGAATTCTCGAATTGTTGCGTTTATAATATTAAAACTTAATAAATGGCTTGAATCAATTTTATTTGTTTGATTCCGTAATTTTCGAATTAATCGTTGGAATCCAATTCGGAATAAGTTTTGTAATAATTCGCCTACTGATCTAACACGACGATTTTTTAAATGATCAATATCATCTTGAACTGTTTTTGAAATGGTTAGACTGACTAATTTATCTGTTATTGCAAAAATATCTTCATATGTAATTGTTTGAAGACGTTCACTGATTTTTAAATTTAATCGATTATTAATTTTTAATCTACCAACTCTACCCAATCTATAATAAGTTGAATCAAAAATTCTGGAAAATTCGGAAATATTTCTATAATAATTTCGGTTTAAATTAAAGCGAGGGATTGGATGATGTGAATATTTAGAATTGACTAATAAAGGTTTATTAAAATAAAAGAAATCCGAAAATTGTAAATTTTGATAAATTTCTAAATCTGTTAATCCCATTTCTTTTAATAAATGAAGAATAGGTTTTTGATTTATTTTATCTAATTGAATAATAACTTCATCTTCTAGATTTTTTAAAGGGTATTTATAAAGATTTACTTTTGTATTTTTTTGGAAGCTGAATCGAATCCAAGATCCATATTCAGGTATAAGTGTAGCTGTATATAAATCTTTTTTTTCATACTTTTTATGATAATTAGTTTTTATTTCATGATCTTTTTGATATAAAAGAAAATTTGTTTTTGTTTTTAAATACTTATGATAAAAAGGCTGTGAGTGAATACCATCAACAAACAAATATTTGAACTGGTCTTTTAAACTAGTTGAAAAATAAATTATTGGGCGTAAATTAGGAGAATTTATCAGTTTAGTAACTGAAGAAAGTTTTGAAATTAAATTAGAAGTACTTTTTTGCAAAAATGAAAAATTACTTAGTTCAAGTAACCAATTTTGAGATTTTTTAGTGATAAATAATAATTGAGAATTTAATTGAACTTGTAAGAGTTTTTGAGCCTCACTTATTGTATTATCATACTTTTGACATAGTTTTAATATTTGATTTTCGGATAATGATAAAGTTTGGGTTAAACGTTCAATTTTATTTTCTTTAAGAAAATTAATTTTATTTAAATTACGTTGTAATATTTCATATTTAATCAAAAGTTGGGCTATAAAATTATAATGTTTGATTAAATAACTTATCTTATCTTTTTCTAGATGATTTTTAAAATTCAAAAAATTACTTTGGATTTTAAACCATTTTAAAAATAGTTTAATCAATTTAACTTTCGAATTATGATTAGAAGTTTTTAGAATAAATCTATATAATTTAAAAGATTGTAAAAAGTAAAATGAAGAATTTTTCTCTTTTTTCTTTAAGTATTGAATTGAATAATAATATATAGAATTTGAATTCCAAAAAGGAGCTCTTCTGGGACTTATTGAAATAGGAAAGAATAAATCAAATTCAGAAATGAATGCTTCTCCTGAAGGTAAAAAAGATCTTAGTTTAGGAATGTCGATTGGTAATTTTCGCTTAAATGGATTAGAAGTTCGTTTATTTGTTATTTTTTCAAAATAAACTCCTGGGCTTCGAATAATTTGACTCACGATAACACGTTCACATCCATTTATAACAAATGTCGCATATGTTGTCATTAAAGGCAAGGTAATGATTGGGAATTGATTATGGTATTCGATCGTATTAATAACTTTATCTCTTACTTCAATAGGAATAACTAATTGTGCGCGATAATTTCCACTATATTTTTTTGCGATTAGCAAACTATAATGTGGTTTTATTAAATTATATTCGTCTCCAAACATGATATATTCAATATTCTGACTAAAATCATGAATTTTCGGAAATAAAGACAATTCTTCACTTAAACCCTGAGTAAGAAACCAACAAAAGCTTATTCTTTGCATCATCAGAAAATCTGGGAGAGCATTGATATAATTCATGTTTTGTTTCATAATTTTTGCTAATAATTACAATAATTAATATTTTCCAATTTCATATTATAGTTAGAATTAAAATTTTAATGATTAGATTCTTGATTCAAAAATGATGTTAAGAAAATTTTGAATTTTCTTAACGAAATAACATTCATGCTGCTTTTAAAGAAGCTGCTAATTTTGATTTCTTTCTTGCAGCAGCATTTTTATGAAATATATTTTTTTTAGTACCTTTATCAATTAAACTATAAATTGAACTTAAAATGGTTTTTAATTTTTCTTTTTCTTCTCCATTTTGAGAATCCTTATATGCTTCCAAATTTTGGAAAAAGATCTTAATTAAAGTTCGCACTGAACTTTTATAATAACGATTTATTAAACGATTTCGTTTATTAATTCCAATACGTTTTTTTGCAGATTTATTGTTAGCCATATTATTAATTGAAATATTTTTAATAGTTATTTTGCAAATTAAAGTTTAATGTAATATAGTATATTTAAGAAAAAATTAAAAGTTTTTACTTTTAAAATTTTTTATCATAATAATCAGAATTAACTCTTGATAAGATCAAAAATTTTATGCACTATATAGATAAAATTATTATTTTAAATTTCTATGGCAAAAAATAAAGGTACTCGAATTTTAATTACTTTAGAATGCACAGAATGTCGGTCGAATTTAAATAAACGATCACCTGGTGTTTCTAGATATCATACACAAAAAAATCGTCGTAATAATCCAGAAAGACTAGAGTTAAAAAAATATTGTTCACATTGTAATAAACCAACTGTACATAAAGAAATTAAATAAAAACAATTATGGTATCAAGAAAACAAAAAACATCACCGATTAATCTCAATCAAAAAATTGATTATAAAGATATTGAATTACTTTCATTATTTGTAACAGAACAAGGAAAAATTTTACCACGACGTGCTACTGGTGTAACAGTTCAACAACAAAGAAAATTAGCAAAAGCAATCAAACGTGCGCGAGTTTTATCGTTATTTCCTTTTGTTGCATCTAATTCAGTTTAAAAATTCTTAGAGTTATTATTTTTAATATATAATAACTCTAAATCTTTAAATTTAGTCGGTATTAGTTTATAAGGAGAATTTTATGGGAAATTTTATTGATAAAACATTTACCGTAATTGCTGATATTCTTCTAAAAGTCTTACCTGCGAGTAAACAAGAAAAACAAGCATTTTCTTATTATCGAGCTGGAATGGCTGCTCAATCTAGAGGAAGATATGCTGAAGCATTACAAAATTATTATGAAGCTCTTCAAGTTGAGGAAGATCCATATGATCGTAGTTATACTTTATATAATATTGGTTTAATTTATGGTAATACTGGTAAATATACCCAAGCTTTAGAATTCTATCATCAGGCTTTAGCTTTGAATTCGAATCTTCCACAAGCTTTAAATAATATTGCAGTAATTTATCATTCTCAAGCTCTTCGAGCACAAAGTTTAGAAGAAGATGAATATATGGAATTATCCAAAGAATTATTCGATAAAGCAGCAGAATATTGGATTCAAGCATTAAAATTAGCTCCGGATAATTATCCAGGAGCAAGAAATTGGTTAAAAGTAACTGGAAGATTAACTGAAAATCGTTAGAATATAATTTTAGGATATTTTATAATATGTTATTATATTCAAGAATTAGATTCATTTTGTTGTACAATGATAGTTAATTATTAGGTTTCAAATTTGTTAGTATTTTACAGACAGGTAGGATTGCGAAAGTATATTTATTTGAAAATATTTTAAATATGTTAAATCAAAATGGTAAAAACTAATTTAAATAAAGGTTACGTTACTCAAATTATTGGTCCTGTACTAGATATTCAATTTTCTGAAGGAAATTTACCACCTATTTACAGTGCTATTAAAATTAACTTAGAAGATGGCACTTCAACAATTGTTGAAGTACAACAATTATTAGGTGATAACAAAGTCCGTGCAGTATCAATGCGTTCAACTGATGGTTTAAAACGTGGTGTTGAAGCTATCGATTTAGGTACTCCAATTAGTGTACCTGTAGGTACACCAACATTAGGTCGAATCTTCAATGTAATCGGTGAGCCAGTTGATGAGCAAGGTGATGTTTCATATGATGAAACTTTACCAATTCACCGTGATGCTCCAGCATTCACAGAATTAGAAACAAAACCATCAATCTTCGAAACAGGTATTAAAGTAGTAGATTTATTAGCACCATACCGTCGTGGTGGTAAAATCGGTTTATTTGGTGGTGCTGGTGTAGGTAAAACTGTTTTAATTATGGAATTAATTAATAACATTGCTAAAGCACATGGTGGTGTATCTGTATTTGGTGGTGTAGGTGAACGTACACGTGAAGGTAACGATTTATACGAAGAGATGAAAGAATCTGGAGTAATTAACTCGAAAAATTTCCCAGAATCTAAAGTAGCTTTAGTATACGGTCAAATGAATGAACCTCCAGGAGCACGTATGCGTGTTGGTTTAACAGCTTTAACAATGGCAGAATATTTCCGTGATGTTAACAAACAAGACGTTTTATTATTCATCGATAATATTTTCCGTTTCACACAAGCAGGTTCAGAAGTATCTGCATTATTAGGTCGTATGCCGTCAGCAGTAGGTTATCAACCAACGTTAGCTACAGAGATGGGTGCATTACAAGAACGTATTACATCAACTACACAAGGTTCAATTACATCAATTCAAGCTGTATATGTACCAGCAGATGATTTAACAGATCCAGCTCCAGCTACAACTTTTGCTCACTTAGATGCAACAACAGTATTATCACGTAACTTAGCAGCTAAAGGTATTTATCCTGCCGTAGATCCATTAGATTCTACTTCAACAATGTTACAACCAGGTATTGTTACAAATGAACACTATGAAATTGCTGAATCTGTAAAAGAAACATTACAACGTTACAAAGAATTACAAGATATTATTGCAATTTTAGGGATTGACGAATTATCAGAAGAAGATCGTTTAACTGTTGCACGTGCACGTAAAGTAGAACGATTCTTATCTCAACCATTCTTCGTTGCTGAGATCTTTACAGGTTCACCAGGTGAATACGTAAGTTTAGAAGATACTATTAAAGGTTTCTCTATGGTATTAAATGGTGAATTAGATGATTTACCTGAACAAGCTTTCTATCTTGTAGGTAATCTTGATCAAGTAATTGCAAAAGCAGAAACTCTAAAATAAGGAGTATGATATATGGTTATGAACATTCGCGTTCTTACCCCAGATAGAGTTATTTGCTCAACAACAGCTGATGAAGTTGTTTTACCGGGTTTAACAGGTCAAGTAGGGGTATTAGATGGTCATGCAGCATTAATCACAGCTTTAGATACAGGTTTATTACGTATCAAGTTAAATGAAAAATGGACACCAATTATTTTATGTGGTGGCTTAGCTGAAATTGATCGAAATCGAGTAACAGTTTTAGTAAATGATGTAGAAGAACTTAGTAATGTTGAACTAAGTGCAGCTACTCAAGAATTAGAAAAGGCAACTCTGGCAGTTGAAAATGCTGAATCAAGTAAAGCAAGATTAGATGCGTCTGTAGAATTAAAAAAAGCAACAGCACGTTTAGAAGCTGTAAATTATCTATCTTAAACGATTTATCTAAATTTTTGGCTTCAGTTAGCCTTCTAATTAAAAAATTACTATCTTCTTATTATGTTTTTGCTTTTTTATTTGAAAAGCAAAAACATAATAATAGTTAACTAGAATCGTATTAATATACTCTTATTATATGACAACTAATTCTAATTTTAATTTCATAACTAATACAACGGTAACATTGGAATTACCTTTTTCAGAACATATTGAAGAATTACGTCAACGTATATTTCTTTTAGTCGGGATAATTTTATTGTTAACTTGTATAGCATTTATTGAAGTCAAAGATCTAGTTAAAATTTTAGAACTTCCAGTTCAAAATGTAAAATTTTTTCAAATATCGCCTGGTGAATATTTTATTTCCACTATTAAAATATCTTTTTATACTGGATTACTTTTTTCAAGCCCATTTGTAATTGGCCAATTAATCTTATTTCTATTACCAGGGTTAACAAAAAAAGAAACAAAAATTATTCTCCCGTTATTGTTAAGTTCATTAGTTTTGTTTGGATTAGGCTTAGCATTTTCATACTATACTTTAATACCAGCAGCTTTAAATTTTTTCTTAAATTATAGTGAAGAAGTTTTAGAACCTTTTTGGTCCTTTGATCAATATTTTGAATTTATTTTGGTTCTATTTTATAGTACTGGGTTAGCCTTTCAAATTCCAATTATTCAAATATTAATTGGCTTATTAAATATTGTATCTGCAAAACAAATGTTAGGAGCATGGCGATATATAATATTACTATCAACAATTCTTGGAGCAATATTAACTCCTTCGACTGATCCATTAACACAGTTATTATTATCTGTGGCAATATTATTGTTATATTTTTCTGGATTAGGTATCTTGTTTTTAATAAAGAATTAATTTATATAATAGAATATCCATACTTAAAAAATATTTAAACTATGGCAACTAACAAGTTTTTTAAAAGTCTTTTATTTGCTTCAACAATTGCTATAAATTTATTTAGTTTTGGCATCCAAGACTCATCAGCATATCCAGTTTTTGCACAACAAAATTATTCGAATCCTCGTGCAGCAAACGGTAAATTAGCTTGTGCAAATTGTCATTTAAATCAAAAAGCTATTGAAGTTGAAGCTCCACAATCTGTTCTTCCAAATTCAGTATTTGAAGTTGAAGTTAAAGTACCTTATGATACAAGTAAACAACAAATTGGAGCAAACGGTAAACCAGCTGATCTAAATGTAGGTGGAATTGTAATTTTACCAGAAGGGTTCAAATTAGCTCCAAAAAGTCAAATTCCAGAACAAGTTAAAGCAAAAAATAAAGGTGTTTTTATCTCACCATACAGTAGTGAATTCGATAATATCTTAGTTGTTGGTCCTATTGCTGGAAAAACACACCAAGAACTAATTTTCCCTGTAGTCGCACCGGATCCAGAAAAAGATTCAAATGTTAAATACTTAGCTTATCCACTTTATGCTGGTGGTAACCGTGGACGTGGACAAGTTTATCCTACTGGTGAGAAAAGTAACGTAAACGTTTTTGGGGCTACACAAGCTGGTCAAATTACAGAAATTACAACATCAGAAAAAGGTGAATCAAATGTTGTAATTGTAAACTCAAATGGTGTAAAAACTTCACAAGTTGTTCCTGCAGGATTACAATTAATTGTAAAACAAGGTGATACTGTTAAAGCTGATCAAGGATTAAACATTGATCCAAACGTGGGTGGTTTTGGCCAAGAAGAATCAGAAATTGTTTTACAAAATCCTATTCGAATTGTTGGTTATTTAGCTTTCTGTTTCTGTGTTTTATTAACTCAGATTTTATTAGTTTTAAAGAAAAAACAATTTGAAAAAGTTCAAGCTGCAGAGCTTAATTTCTAAATTTAGGAAAATAAAGAATGATTTGTTAAAATCATTCTTTATTTTATTTTTTATTAGTATAATTCATCTTCTTGGTGTACTAAAATTGTACAATCTGATTTTGGATACGCAATACAAGTTAAAACAAAACCAGCTTCTACTTGGTCATCATCTAAGAAAGTTTGCTCAGATTGATCAATACTACCTGATGATACTTTACCTGCACAAGTAGAACAAGCACCAGCACGACAAGAATATGGTAATTCAATACCTTGTTCTTCAGCAGCATCTAAAACAAATACGTCATCGTTACAATCAATTGTTGAATTGATATCGTGTTCTTCACTTAATAATGTCACTTTGTAAGTAACCATATAACTCCTTATGTTAATTTATTATAAAGTAAAATCTTAAAGCTATCCTTTAATACTACTTTACTACTTTATATTATACTACCTAAATTTAATACAAATAAAATTTTTTATTAAAAATTTTATAACTAAAAAAATTTATTAAAATGTTTGTTTTAAACGACTAGCTTTTCCTCTTAAATTTCTTAAGTAGTAAAGTTTAGCACGTCGTACTTTTGAAGAACGTAATACTTGAATTGAATCAATTTTTGGCGAATGAATTAAGAAAATTCGTTCTACACCAATTCCTTGTAAGATTTTTCGAACAGTTATTGTTGTATTAATTAAACTATTTTTTTTAGCAATAATAGTTCCTTCATAAAATTGAACCCTTTCTCGATTTCCTTCAATAATTTTAACCCCAATCTTCACATTATCGCCTATTTTAAGAATTGGTAAATCTTCTTTAAGAAAATTATTTTCTACATTCTGTATTGTTTTTTGAGAATTTAATTTAACCATTAATTTCAACTTTTAATATAATTGTCGTTTAATCTTAATATTACAATTAGATCTTGAAAAAAACAATATAAAAATGTTAAATATGCATCCGACTGGATTCGAACCAGTGAAGTTCCAGAGGAAAACGGATTATGAGTCCGGTGCCTTCAACCACTCGGCCACGAATGCAAGAATGGAGCTGATGGGAATTGAACCCACGTCCATTTAAAATTTCGTAATGTACTTATTCACAGGCATAGTTCGAATGAACAGATTTTGAAAGAAAATAAGTCTAAACTATACAAGAAACAAAGGTCTAGTTATAGTGAACCAATTTTTATAATAAATTTTATTTAAATTTCAATATTAAACAGCAAATTGTAATAAATTTGAATTTTGTCGTCCAACTTTAATGTTTTTTACTGCTCGAGATACAAACGAAATAATCTTATTAGCATTTATTTTTAAATTGTAGATTTTTACGAAGAATACAAGCTTCGACCTGATCGTACTTTATTTAATGTTAAATGTCGAAACCAAAACAGCCCCATATAAAAAATTTTTAAATTAAACTATAAGCATGAAGGGAATCGAACCCTTGGCTTTCAGAATCGGAATCTGATGCTCTATCCACTGAGCTACATGCTTTTAGTATAAAAACACAGTATGTATTTAAATAACTTTACATTATTTTTCAAAAAGTAAAATTAATTTCACTTTTTGAAAAAATAATATTTTTTTAAAAATTAGTAATAAGTTTTACCACCACCCCATTTTTCTGTAATGATTTTTGGTTGTAATAAAATGTGACCAGCCATTGCAGTTAAATCTTCATCTGTAACTGAACGCATACGAGGATAAATATCTGCACTCGCAATACTTGGGTGAACTTCAGCAATTGATTCTAAACCATCATAAGATGTTGGATTTTTTAAATAATCTACAAGAGCGTCAATGTTATCACGACGTGGTGTTGCTAAGCTTAAAGCTTCTGGATCTAAACCAACGTTCGGGTTTGTTTTCGTAATCCCACCTACGTGACATGCACCACAAGTTGCGTTAAATAAACGCTTACCACGTTTAACTTGTTCAGGTGTTAAAACAATTGTTTTACCAGATCCATCTTTAACAACTGTTCGTGTTGCTTCATCTAAATCAATTGCTGATGCGCTCATTACTGACATACTGAAAATACCGAAGAATAGTACTGAGAAAAGTTGTGAATATTTTTTAAGCATAATGTAAAAAAGTTATTTACGAACTTGAAACCAAGATTTTAAGAATTTATTTTTTTTTTCTTGTTTTTAATTTTGCCATATTTGCGATTAAACCTCGCAATCTAATATTTTCCCATCCTGCAACTAAAACTGTTATAATAATTAATACTTGACTAAATAATAAAATAGGATCTAGTCGCCAGCCATGGACTATTAAAATGCAACTATAAAGTAAACCAATTGTCGCAAAAAAAATATCTTCATCTCTAGCAACTTCGGGTTTAACATTTCGGAGAAAATATAAAATTACTACCCCAAAACTTACAATTACACCTAAAAAAATATTTGGACCAAAGCTAAAATTTATCATAAGGGATTGAATTTTAATTTAATAATTGTTTATTTGAGATTCAATCAATTAGAAATACCATAAACTAAAAGTATATATTAAATTATTATTTCAAATTAGATTTTTTATTAAAGAATGAAAAAGATTTCAAATTAGATTTAACCATAAGGCAATTTAAATAATCTAAAACTAACTAGCTTCTTTGAACTCGATCATTAGTACTAATGAAAGCTAAAGCAGCACCAATAGCACCTAGAACCGCAGCACCTGCAACTAAACTAGATAGAAAGTTTCCTAATGAAGGTGACACAACATAAGCAACTGCAAACGAACTAGTGATAGAATTTCCTAATAAAGGTGTCATTTTTAATTTCCTGTTATATTAAATAATAAAGTTAAAAATAGTAAGATTGACTACAATAATTATTGTATCAATAAAAAAAAAAAATAATTAATATTTTATTAAGATATTAAATTCTTAACAAAAGAATCAATTCAAAAATAGTTCTTCAAATACACATTCTGTGGCAATCACAGAATAGCTTTCATTGCTATTTTAATTCTTCCAAAATTTACACCAAATCTCTATGATAAAATTAATTACTTTTAAGGATGAAAATTGAAAGATGAATTATTTAACTTTGAAAATTCCGAAAGGAGTCGGACGCATGAAAGAATTTGCCGAAATTTTGTATCACGATCGATTGAATCCAAATCTAGTTTCTGTTCCAACAAACAAATCTGAAATCATTCTTCAAAATGAAGATTTTCAATCCAAGCTCACTTTCAAGCTTAAGACTGACAAATCGAACAAAGTATCGTTTTCATTCATTTTTCAAGCTACAATGCTTGTCGTCTCTATATTCTGAGCAAAATACCAAACTTAAACTTATAGACCTGAAAGTTTGAGTGGATCGAATTAGATTCAATTTATTCGACAAAATCAAACTGACGATACTCACCCGAGTCCATTTTTCCAAAAATTAAGTGCAATTGCTAAACATGCAGTACTAAAAACAAATTCAAAAGGTCAAGCCCTGACTATAGGCAACCGTGTTTCTGTCAAATATAGAAGAATTTATCAATTACATTTAGGTCTTAAATTTGAACTTGAAATTAAAAAAATCCCTCTAAATATTTTGGTTCTTTACTTTTAGACCATTCATATTTACAGTTTGAAAATGCTATTTCTAACAAGTTTTTGAATTATTTCTGGAAATCTCTTTTTTTAGAAACTTCCTTTAATGATTGGTTAAATTATTTTTTTAAATTTCGTTCTACTAAACTAAAAAATCATTTAGTACGATGGAGCTAACTAATTACCTAACAGATTAAAATATTTTCTTGAAATATTAAAAAAAAATATTTCGAAAATTATGGGGTAGACAGCAGGACTTGAATCAACTAAATATGTCTTAGGGCTCAGGAATTATTCTGAAAATTTCCCTAATGATCAATTGAACGAATTATTTTCTGAATAAATGACTATCTCAATTCTAGGAAATTAGTTAGGAATCGGGTAAGTCCTTGAGCCCATATTTCTAGGGAATGTTTTCAATCTATAAATTTATTTTTATTTCGGATGAAAGAATTAAAAATATATATATTTAATTTTGAGATTGAAAAAAGAAATTAAAAAATAATGGAAAATAGAAAGTAAGTTAGATACTTTCTATTAGAATTACCGTCAATCGATTGGTAGCCTTGAAAGGGTTACCAGACTTAGAAGAATCGGTCTAAAATGCCATTTAAATTCATAATAGAGAGTAATTTACTGACTGCTACTAATAATTTTAGAATCAAACTTTTAAGAATAATGATTCTTTATTTCGAAGAGAATTTTTCGAACCCAAGATTTGAAAACTCTTGGACTAATATTAGAGTCTCTTTGACCGTTGTCAAAGAGTTGAATCAGAATCAAAGGATAATTAGAAAATCCCAAAGCTTGATAATTCAGCTTGAAAGAAATTGAATTAGATTCTAATTCTTTTGCTACTTCGACAATTGAATGATAGATTTCTTTGAAATTTAAGAAATTGCTTGAATCATCTAGGTATTTTTCGATCAGTTCTATATATAGCTCTCGATTCTCCCAGTTTAATTGGTCGATTAATTCTAAACGATTCAAAGAAAGTTTAGAATTCTTTCGATAATCTCTAACGATAGCCTCAAGCTGAAGATAGATTTCTCGAATCGAATCATACACTTCAGATTGTAACGTATTATCAGTTTCTTCGTATTTAGATTCATTTAGGTTCTGAAGATTACCTCGGCAATAAAGATAATCTTCCAAGATCCAAAATATCTCCATCAATAACTTACTAACTAAATTTGCTTGTGAATTTGGTAATAAAATTACACTCTTTAATTCGAGCATATCCAAAATTTTTTCTTTTATTTTTTCAATCTCAGAAAATTCTACTGATAATTTTCCAATAGAAATTTTAACTTCTAGAAATCGTGCGATAGAATTTGGATATAATGGATAGAGTTCTAATGATATCCGACTAGATATTGCTGCCGAATACGAGAGTAATTCAAGAAAATCAGAATAAGAAACTTCTGATATATGTTGATTTTTTTCTTTTTTTAATTGATACGAATACGCTAATAATTTTTGATAGCGTGCGTGATTAAATTCCATAATATGCTATTATAATGTTTCTAAGATAGAGCGAGGTGATAAGAAAATTCAAGTAAACTCTACATCCTTACATCCTCGAGCTAATTACGTGATAAACTAATCAACCCAACTATAGTGGTATATTGGCGTTCCCAATTAATTCCTTTAAACTATGTCATCACTGCATTGTCCCCAATGGACATAATAATAATTATTCCAAGATATTTCAAGTTATGCGCAGAAATAGAGAATAAAAGCCTAAAGTTACCTTTTAAAGAATATGGAATTTATATAAAAATAATACTTCGTGGAGTAAGTTAACAAATATATCCTAAAAACATTTTAGTATATTCGAAGCGAAATAATAAGAGCATTCCAGATAATTTTATAATTTATCTTTACGGTGTTAGCCAATCGTCTTTGACTTTTTTAACTTTAGACCATCTTAGTCGATTTATAAAATAGGAATATATGAGCTCCTTTATTTATACAGATAATTTAACCAGAATGCATTGATTAAATTGAAAAATAGATTCGAAAATAATGTTAGTAAGATATTTCTTACTAACATTATTTTTGAATTAATTTCTAGTTTTATTTCAAATTTGTACTTTATGCTGTAAACAGTTTAGTTAACAAGACAAAATCTAAGAAACGATATGATTTTCGTTTCTTAGATTTGATTTAACCAAACTTACCAGAAGTTGAAGCAATAACAAATGCTGCATACGTTAAAATGTAACCAACAGCGAAGTGTACTAAACCAACTAAACGAGCTTGTACAATAGAAAGAGCTACCGGTTTATCTCGCCAACGAATTAAGTTAGCAAGAGGCGTACGTTCATGAGCCCAAACTAAAGTTTCAATTAATTCTTGCCAGTAACCACGCCATGAAATTAAGAACATGAAACCTGTTGCCCAAATTAAGTGTCCGAATAAGAACATCCATGCCCAAACAGATAAGTTGTTCATACCAAATGCGTTATAACCATTAATTAATGGTGATGAATTTAACCATAAGTAATCACGTAACCATCCCATGATGTAGTTTGATGATTCGTCAAATTGACCTGGGTTACCACCCCAAATTGCCATATGTTTCCAGTGCCAATAGAATGTTGTCCATCCAATTGTATTTAACATCCAGAACATTGCTAAGTAGAATGCATCCCAAGCTGAGATATCACAAGTACCACCACGACCTGGACCATCACAAGGGAAACTGTAACCGAAATCTTTTTTATCTGGCATTAATTTTGATCCACGTGCATCTAATGCACCTTTCACAAGAATTAAAGTTGTTGTGTGTAAACCTAAAGCAATAGCGTGATGAACTAAGAAATCACCAGGACCAATTTTTAAGAATAAATCATTTTTACTATTATTAATAGCTTCTAACCAACCTGGTAACCAAATTTGATTACCTGCAACCGTTGCTGGGCTAGTTGAAGATGATAATAACACATTAAATTGGTAAACAGCTTTACCAGACGCAGCTTGAATATATTCAGCGAATACTGGTTCAAATAAAATTTGTTTTTCTGGTTGACCAAATGCAACAACCGTATCATTATGAATATATAAGCCTAAAGTGTGGAAACCTAAGAATAATGATGCCCAACTTAAGTGTGAAATAATAGCTTCTTTATGTTCTAACATTCGTGCTAAAACATTGTTTTTGTTTAATTCTGGATCATAGTCACGAACAAAGAAAATTGCCCCATGTGCAAATGCACCAACCATTAAGAATCCAGCAATATACTGATGGTGCGTATATAAAGCAGCTTCAGTTGTAAAATCTTTAGATAAGAATGCATAAGGTGTTAAAGCATACATGTGTTGCGCTGTTAATGATGTAGCAACACCTAAACATGCTAATGCTAAACCTAATTGCATGTGTAAAGAATTTGTGATTGTTTCAAATAATCCAGTGTGACCTGCTCCTAAACGACCTCCTGGAGGACGGTGAGCATCTAGAATCTCTTTCATGTTATGACCAATACCGAAGTTTGTACGGTACATGTGACCTGCAACGATAAAAACAACTGCAATTGCTAGTTGGTGATGTGCAATATCACTTAACCATAATGATTGAGATTGAGGGTGGAAACCACCTAAGAATGTTAAGATAGCTGTACCTGCGCCTTCAGATGTTCCATAAACGTGACTAGCACTATCTGGATTTTCTGCATAAACTGTCCAATTACCTGTATAGAATGGAGTTAATCCAGCTGGGTGCGGTGGAGTTGTTAAGAAATTATCCCAACCAACATGAACGCCACGTGATGCAGGAATTGCTACGTGAACAATGTGACCAGTCCAAGCTAATGAGCTAACCCCTAATAAACCAGATAAATGGTGATTTAAACGAGATTCATTATTTTTAAACCATGATAAACTTGGACGGAATTTTGGTTGTAAGTGTAACCAACCAGCAAATAATAAAGCTGATGCTAATAATAATAAACCAATAGAACCTGCATACAATTCTTGGTTTGTACGGAAACCGATTGTGTACCACCACTGGTATACACCTGCAAATGTGATATTCACAGGGTATGTGTTTCCTTTACTAAATGCTTTTAAAGCTGATTCACCAAAATGTGGATCCCAAATTGAGTGAGCAATTGGTTTAACTTTTAATGGATTTGTTACCCATTTTTCAAAGTTACCTTGCCAAGCAACGTGGAATAGATTTCCTGAAGTCCATAAGAAAATAACTGCTAGATGCCCAAAATGTGAAGCGAAAATTTTTTGATATAAATTTTCTTCAGTCATACCATCATGTGCTTCTAAATCATGAGCAGTCGCGATACCATACCAAATTCTTCGCGTTGCTGGATCTTGTGCAAGGGCTTGACTAAACTTTGGAAATTTAGTTACCATAATGTTAGATGCCTTTTTATATAAATTTTAGTTATGAATAAAAATATTAAGTTAATTTATATTTAATTAACTGATCGAAACGGCACGTGCTAAGAAGAACGCCCATGTTGTTCCAATACCACCAAGTAAATAGTGAGCTAAACCAACAGCACGACCTTGTGTAATACTTAAAGCACGAGGTTGGATAGTTGGAGCAAAGTTTAATTTATTGTGTGCCCAAACAATTGACTCAATTAATTCTTGCCAGTAACCACGACCACTGAATAAGAACATTAAACTAAATGCCCAAATGAAGTGAGCTCCTAAGAAAATTAAACCATATGCTGATGATGCTGAACCATAAGATTGAATTACTTGTGAAGCTTGTGACCATAAGAAATCACGTAACCAACCATTAATTGTAATTGCACTACGTGCAAAGTTACCACCAGTTACATGTGAAATGCTTCCATCTGGTGCAATTGTACCCCAAACGTCTGATTGCATTTTCCAACTGAAGTGGAAGATTACTACAGAAATTGAGTTATACATCCAGAATAGACCTAAGAACACGTGATCCCAACTTGAACTTTGACATGTACCACCACGGCCTGGACCATCACATGGGAATCGGAAACCTAAATTTGCCTTATCTGGAATTAATTTAGAACTACGTGCGTATAATACACCTTTTAATAAAATTAAAACTGTTACGTGAATTGTAAACGCGTGAATATGATGAACCATGAAATCTGCAGTTCCTAATTTAATAGGCATCATAGCGATTTTTCCACCTACTTCAACTACTTCACCACCAAAAGCATAACTTGTAGTTGCTAAAGCATTTGGAGCTGTTGTACCTGGTGCTAATAAATGAATATTTTGAATCCATTGAGCAAAGATTGGTTGCAATTGAATTGCTTTATCTGAGAACATATCTTGAGGACGACCTAATGCTCGCATTGTATCATTGTGAATATAGAATCCAAATGCGTGACATCCTAAGAAAATACAAACCCAGTTTAAGTGTGAAATAATTGCATCACGGTGACGTAATACACGATCTAATAAATTGTTATAATTATTAGCCGGTGTGTAATCACGAACCATAAAGATTGCACCATGAGCTGCTCCACCAACTACACAGAATCCACCAATCCACATATGATGTGTGAATAATGATAATTGAGTAGCATAGTCAGTTGCAATGTATGGGTATGGAGGCATAGCATACATATGGTGTGCAACGATAATACTTAAAGAACCCATCATAGCTAAGTTAATTGCTAATTGAGCATGCCATGAAGTTGTTAAAATTTCGTATAATCCTTTGTGACCTTCACCAGTAAATGGACCTTTGTGAGCTTCTAAAATTTCTTTCATGCTGTGACCAATACCCCAATTTGTACGGTACATATGACCAGCAACAATGAATAAAACTGCTAAAGCTAAATGGTGGTGTGCAGTATCACTTAACCATAAACCACCTGTAACAGGATTTAATCCACCTTTAAATGTTAAGAAATCTGAATAAACACCCCAGTTACCGCTAAAGAATGGAGTTAATCCTTGAGAGAAACTTGGATATAATTGACTCATTAATTCACGGTTAATTAAAAACTCGTGAGGTAATGGAATTTCTTGCGGTGCTACACCTGCATCTAATAACTTGTTAATCGGTAATGCAACGTGAATTTGGTGACCTGACCAAGATAAACAACCTAATCCTAATAAACCAGCTAAATGGTGGTTCATCATAGATTCAGCATTTTGGAACCATTCTAGTTTTGGAGCTGCTTTGTGATAGTGGAACCAACCAGCAAATAACATAATTGCAGACATGGCTAAACCACCAATTGCAATCCAGTATAATTCAACTTCGCTAGTAACACCTTCTGCTCGCCACATTTGGAACCAGCCAGATGTTGTTTGAACACCTTGGAAGTTTCCACCTACATCACCATTTAAGATTTCTTGACCGACAATTGGCCAAACAACTTGTGAACTTTGCTTAATATTAACTGGATCAGTTAACCAAGCTGAATAGTTAGAGAAATATGCTCCATGGAAGTGCATACCACTAATCCATAAGAATATAATTGCTAATTGTCCAAAGTGTGCACTAAAAACTTTACGAGAAACTTCTTCTAAAGAACTTGTCTGACTATCAAAATCATGAGCATCTGCGTGTAAGTTCCAAATCCAAGTTGTTGTTTTTGGACCTTTCGCTAAAGTTCTAGAGAAATGACCCGGTTGCGCCCATTTCGCGAAACTAGTTTCGACTGCGTCTTTTTCAACAAAAACTTGCACATTTTTTGCGCGACGGTCGGTTGAGCTTATTGCCATTAATTTTCTCCTTAGTTGGGAGACGAAAATCTATGAAACTCTCATAAATGAATAAAGACGATAGATTTGATGTCTGTTAATTATAAGTTTTCAAATTATTATTATACATTTTTTTAGTAAATTTTAATTAAGTTTTTATATTCGATAAGTTAGATTAAAAATTTTAATAAAATGAAAAAAAATTTATAAAGTTGTTAATTTTGAAAGTTAATTCCTGTTCTTTACAATTAAGAAGTTAATAAGCTTAATAAGAAATCATCTTACGAGTTTCAAAACATTCATTGAAATTATATATAATTTCAATGAATGTTTTTATCGAATTAAATATTTCTAAATTTCAAATTGACTTTTAGAAATATAACCCAAGCATATCAGGAAAGAAACGGTTAATTTCAATAATAAACCCTGCTGTGAATGATAACCAGATTGTTAATAATACTGGAGCTGTTGATAAATATTTTTGAAAGTCTTCCATAAAAATTTAAGTTAAATAGTTAATAAATAATTTATTTCAAAGTTTTCAATCAAAACTTAGCGTGGTGATACTGTAACTTCATCTTTTGGAGCTACTAAATCACCATTTACTAATTCTTGCCAAGCTGAAATTGGCCAAATATATCCAGTAGTCATAATTTTTAAAGCTAATGGAACATTGATGATAATTTCACTTTCACTAGGATTTTTAGTTGTACTTACTGCACGTAAATATTTTCTACCAACCCAGCCAATCCAACCAGAAATGTAGATAAAGCCAAATCCTGGGAAAATAAATTCAGCTGCGTGGCTTGGACGACCGTCAGCAATTAAATGTGGTAATCCATCTGCTCCACATAACAAATCTGATCTACTATATTTATCAAATCTTGCTTTCGTACGATCAACTTGTTGTTTTAAAGCTAAAGCTGGTGGTGAATCAGCTTCATATTGACTCATACGTTGTTCTAGTTTTTTTACACTTGCAGCTAATCGTTTGTTAAAAGCAGGAGATTCACTACATTTCGTTAATCCTCCAATTTCAGCAAACGCTTGACTTGGAGTAAAAGCTAGTAATACTGCAAAAAGTAAAGCTATTAAATTAAAACGTTTCATTTTGAAATAGAATTTAAGATTGTTAATTTGGTAAAAGACTTAAGAAAATTATTCTTTTAAGATACAGTATATATAGTAGTATAAATAAAAAAAATTTTAAGGTTTCCATTAAATATTTATTGAATTGAAAAATTTAAAAAGTTTTTAACCATCAGGAAGATTAAGATTTTGACTGGCCATAGAAAATTTCAAAAAATTGATTCGAAAAAATAGAAAAGAAAAATAATTTTAAAACCTTAATTCTTGGAAAATTTTTAAAGTTAAAAATTTTCCAAGAATTAAACAAACTGTAAATTATTCAAAATCTTTACGATTAGGATTTCGTGATGGATCACCTGAAAGAAGTCCAAAGATGAATAACGAAACAAAAAAGATAATTGTTGTATAAACCAAAATTTTTAAAGTTAGCATTTAATTTTTCTTAAAAATTATTTTTAATAATATTAATTATACTAAAATAAAATGATTCTGAATTATTTTATTTTAATCTAATTAATATTAGTTTAAGGGTAACTTTTTTTTAAGACAATTTTTATTCTTCTTAGAAAAAAGTTAAATCGAAAAAACTTTTAAGACTGTTATTTGAACTCTTTTAAGGGGTCGTTTGACTAATTCATGATTCGTTTTATTAGGAAGTGATAAATATCCTTCAACTATTATGTAATCATTTACTTCATAAATATTTATAATATCCCGGGCTAAATTACCCCAAAAAACAAGATTTACTATTTGAATATTTCGAACTTGCACTAATTGAGCCCTAACTTGAGTTCGGACTAGTTTGTCATTAATAACTGTCTGAACTGGCTTTTCCAAAATTTTAACTACACTTCCAATGTAGTTTGTATCACCCATAATTTTTAAATATTTAAATAATTAAATTTTTCTGTTTTTGAACATCTTCAAAATTAATATCTCGTAATCGTTTTAATAATCGAATAAAATATTCTAAAAAATAATCATCTAATTGAATAATTTCAGACGGATCAATTTTAAACATTTTATACAATTCAAATGTTGATTTGGAAAAATTATTTTCAGTATTTAAAATTTCAACAAAAGCTAAACGATCACTGATATTTTGACCCCATTCAAAAAAACCGAAGAAACCACTCACTAATTTTAAAGCAAATAGTGGAACTTTTTGAACTTTTGCTTTTTGTCCTGCTAATTGTTCACACAGACTTATAATTTCTGAAGATACCCAGCCTTTTAATCCACTTAAGAAAAATGTTTGATTTGTTGTCTTAGGAATTTGTAATGATCTTAAACAGAATCTTGCAATATCTTGAGTATCCATATATGCAATATTTGTATTTTCATTTGTCACCCAAATAGGTAAATTTTCTAAAATAGGAATTGCATATTGTTCTATTAAACCTTGATAAAATCCTGTTAATCTAAAAATTGTATAGGGAATCCCAGATTCTTTTAATTTTGTTTCAATCCCATATTTTAACTTCATTAAAGGGATATTCTCAAATTGTTCAACATTTTGAGTTGAAAAGAAAATAAATCTTTGTATCTTAGCAGCCTTGGCCGATTCAAGTAAACATAATTTACCATCCCAATCAACTTTTTTCAAAGAATCTAACTCGTTTGCTCGACTTGTTGAAGCATCAATAACAGCAGTGATTCCTTTTAAACAAGGTGGAATTGTTTCAGGTCGTGTTAAATCACCATAAACTAATTCAACTCCCCATTCTTTTAAAAAGTTAGCCTTTCGAAAATTGCGAACCATACATCTTACAGGATAACCTTTTGTTAAGGCTTGTAGTACAATTTGACGGCCTAATGTTCCAGTTCCACCAATAATCAATAAACTCATATATTTATAATTTTCTTAAACAATTTTAATCATTAAAAACAGTACTTTGTAAAATATCTTCAGCTTCAAGATTGACTAATTCTTTTTTAGTTAGAACTTGACCACGACTGTCAAAAATTCGATTTGCTTGACGCATTCGTGCTCGATCTAAAGCATTTTTAACACTTCGAGCATTTGCAAATAATGGTTTTTCTCGACGTCTATCAATATAACGTTCTAACGCAACTTCAGCATCTGGAGTTAATTGATATTGCTGTTCTTCTAACATTAATTTTGAAATTTTTAATAGTTCTTCAGTTGAATAATCAGGGAAGTCAATATGATTCGCAATCCGTGAAGATAAACCCGGATTTGATTCATAAAATTTATCCATTGGTACCTTATATCCTGCTAAAATAACAACTAAATCATCACGTTGGTTTTCCATAACTTGTAATAAAATTTCAATTGCTTCTGACCCATAATCACGTTCATTATCTGGTTTATATAGATAATAAGCTTCATCAATAAATAAAACTCCACCCATTGCTTTTTTTAAAACTTCTTTCGTTTTTGGAGCTGTATGACCAATGTATTGACCTACTAAATCATCACGTGTAACAGTTAAAAGGTGACCTTTCTTAATATATCCTAATTGATATAGAATATCAGCCATTCTTAAACCAACAGCTGTTTTACCTGTACCAGGACTACCTGTAAATGACATATGTAAACCTGGATTTGCTGCAGTAATACCTAAGTTTCTTCTTAGTTTATCAATTAAAAGTAAAGCCGCAATTTCTCGAATACGAGATTTTACTGGTGCTAATCCTACTAATTCTTCATCTAATAAATTTAAAATTTTCGCAATTTCAGTTTCTGCATATGCTTCTTGTAAATTTACCTGTGTTGTATTCATATAATTCAATTTTTACATTTAATAATTATAATATCTATCTATAGGGAAAATTATAGAGAATTTTGTATATTAAGTCAAGTAAATAATTACTTGGCTTAATATATATTAAAGTTTTTATACAGTAAATGTTGGAATACTTGATAAGCAAATAAATGCAAATCCAGCACTTCCACATGCACCAACAAAGAAACCGCCTTTAAACTCATCCCAAGCTTTTTTCGTTTGTAAATCGTTTGGATTACCTGTAGATTTTTCTTGACCAAAAGTTGCAACACCGTAAATAGTTAAACCAATTGTTAATATAACAATTAAACCAATTGTTGACATGAAACCAGCTAATAATCCAATATCTGAATCACGTAATGGTCCTAATTTAGCAAATGGACCAATAAAGAAATAACCATGTGCTAAACCAATTTCTAAACCACGTAATAAAGGCGTTAAGCCGAATCGATACGCTGGTAAATTTTGTAAAATTGCTCGTGTCACTGCAGATGATGTTATTGGCGTTGCTAAATGACCTACAAATGGATCATCATTATACGGTTTAATAAAGTTAGCCATAAAGTTAATTTGAAAATTAGTTAAATTAATAATAAAATTTCTTAATGAAATAAAAATAAGGTTAAAAAAATTTTCATCAAATTTTAACAACCAAAATTTTTCTATAGATTACTATATAATATATACTAATATATAGAAAAATTTTTATAAACTTAATTTCAACAAAATAACAAAGATTTTATGACAGTTGCTATCGATTATTTTTTATTAGTAGGTTTTTGCTTTGCACTTACATCTGGATTATTTATTGGATTAAAATCAATTAAATTAATTTAATTTTTATTAAATTGTAGGCAATGGAAAACGAAATTCGTCAAGACAAAATTGTTGGATCAAGACGGTTTAGTAATTATTTCTGGTCGTTTTTTTTATTTGTTGGAGGTTTAGGTTTTTTATTAGCAGGTATCTCAAGCTATTTTAAAGTAAATTTATTACCATTTGCAAATCCTACAGAGTTAGTTTTTATACCACAAGGTATTGTAATGATGTTTTATGGAACCTTAAGTCTAGGTTTTAGTATTTATATCATATTAACAGTACTTTTTGATGTTGGTAGTGGCTATAATGAATACAATAAAGCGGAAAATCTTGTAAAAATTGTTCGAAAAGGATTTCCGGGAAGAAATCGTGAAATTCTTTTAACATATCCATTACCAAACGTTCGATCAATTGGAATAAAAATAACAGAAGGTTTAAATCCAACTCGAAGTATTTATTTATGCTTGAAGGATGAACGAGAGATTCCTTTAACACCTGTTCAAGAACCAACGTCAATTTCAGATTTAGAAGAAGAAGCGGCTGATTTAGCAAAATTTCTAGACTTAAAACTAGAAAATTTATAAGATTTTATTGATTTTTATGTCTACATGATTCTATAATAGAGTCATGCGGGCATAGTTTAGTGGTAAAACCTTAGCCTTCCAAGCTAATGATGGGGGTTCGATTCCCCCTGCCCGCTTTATCATAAATCATTCGAATGAGTAACAATCTTTTTTTATAGGAGAATATATAAATATGTCTGGTGGATCTACGGGTGAACGTCCGTTTTCGGATATTATTACTAGTGTACGTTATTGGATTATTCATAGTATTACAATCCCATCACTTTTTGTATCAGGATGGTTATTCGTTAGTACTGGTTTAGCATACGATGTATTTGGAACTCCACGTCCAAATGAATACTTTACACAAGATCGTCAACAAATTCCATTAGTAAACGATCGATTCAGTGCAAAACAAGAATTAGAAGATTTAACTAAAGGTTTATAATTGAGGTAACAAAAATGGCAAAAAATATTAATCAACCTGTAGCTTATCCTATTTTTACTTTCCGTTGGTTAGCAATTCATGGTTTAGCAATTCCAACAGTATTCTTTTTAGGTGGCATTACTGCAATGCAATTCATTCAACGATAAATTAATATTAAATAAAGATAAGAGGTAGTTTTTATGACAGGTCCAAATCCAAATAAACAAGCAGTAGAATTAAATCGAACTTCTCTTTATTGGGGACTTCTATTAATTTTTGTTTTAGCAGTACTATTTTCAAGTTATTTCTTCAATTAATATTAAAGTAATAGGAGTTTTTTATGGCAAATACTGGTCGAATTCCATTATGGCTTGTAGGTTTAGTTGGTGGTTTAGCGGTAATCACAATGCTAGCATTATTTATCTATGGTTCATATTCAGGATTAGGTTCATCTTTATAAGATTATATAAAGAATTGACACAATTATATATTTATTAACAATATTAAATTATGATTTCAAAATCATAATTTAATATTGTTAATTTCACATTATTTTTTAATTTTTTTTATCAGTTTCTTTAGAAATCGTTTCATTTGAGAAGTAAATTCCCAACCATTTTTTGTTCCTCGACCAAACCAACCATACCATAATTTTGGAAGACGACGATTTAAATTTTTCTCTTTTTCTTCTGGATCTTGCCAACTTGTATTTCCACCACTATATACACTATTTTTTGGTCGTGGGCCAATATGTAATTCTGTATTTTCTACAAAAAATGGTACGTAAAAATATTGACCCCAAACTGCATGAAATAAACCAAAAATTAATAATCCAATATGTGTTAATACAATTGAACTGATAATTACACTTAAAAAGTCAATTTGTAATTGTAAGCTTGAATTAATATAATCACCATAAGATTCTTGCTGAGGAATAAGGATTTGCGTTTGAAAATGATTTGCACGACCTATGAATGATATGAAAATATTTTCTACCATCATTATGATGAGTAAGAATGTCCAATGCCATCTTATTAAGTAAGGACAGTATCGTTTCCCGATTCGAGTAATGACTGCATAAGCCGCAACTCCTGAGAGCTGAGCCCAAAACTTACTACAAACTTCAAAAACTTTTGGAATAACCTTATTATAAAGTTTATAATAAAACGAAACAATATTTGAATTTCCAGCTCCTTGAACTTTTGAAATAATCATTGAAAGAGGATCAATATAATATTTCTGACCAGTTTCTGGGTCTACATGGATAATTGATTTTAAAATAGCGTAATAAACTACTTGACCTGGATTATACCAATGAGTATTTTCTCCCAGTTTTAGATTAGTTACAGCCGTCTGACGACTTAAAGATTGTAATTGAATTGCATCTTTTCCAAAATTTTGTAACAATGGAATTTTGATTAAAACATTACTATAAGTTGAAATGATATCAAGTAAATGTCTATACCATAGATAGCCTGCAAAAAGACCGATACATGTAATATAAAATGAAGTTTTTAAATTATACCGTATTGCAAGAATAATAAAACGAACAAAAAGAATGAAAAATAGAGTATTCTCAATATCAACTATCGTTAATCCCTCTTGAAGTTTATCTAATAAACTTTCTATAAGTAAACGTAATGTATTAATTGAAAGATTAGTAGATGGTTCAATGTTTAAAACACTAAGAGAACCATTTGCTATTGCTTGCTGAGCTTCACGAATATTTGGATCTTCAATTCCAAACCAATTTAAGACCGTCTCTTGATCAATATGGATCAAAAGAAGTAAAAGCTTAAATAGATATACCATAAATTAGTCTAATTAATACAGTTATTAAAAAATGTAATATTTTACTATTATGATTTTTAAAGATACTAAACTTTTATCGAAAGATCAAGATTTTCTAAAAGAATAATAAAAAATATTTAGCAGTCAACAAATGTTAAATATTACCCCCAAGGGAATTCGAATCCCTGTCTGCTCCGTGAAAGGGAGCTGTCCTAGGCCTCTAGACGATGGGGGCAGTTAAAACCTAAAATAAGAAATTTCAAAGCGGGCAACGCGATTCGAACGCGCGACATCAACCTTGGCAAGGTTGCGCTCTACCACTGAGCTATGCCCGCTAGTAAATTACTATACTTTATAATAATAATTTAATCGAATTTGTTTATTTTGTCAATAGTTTAATTTAGAAATTATAGTTTACACTATAATTTCTAAACATTTAAAATGTTGCTGCAATTCCATCAGCAGCTGCGATAGCAAAAACAAGGAAAATCCATCCTTGGAAACCTTTACTAATACTATCTTTTGAGTTTTCCCACTCACCTGGTGTAGCTAAAGCTACAGGAACTGTTATAACTAAACCTAATGAAACTAAAACTAAAATAGTTGTTAAAGCAGTTATCATAAATCTATTTAAAAAATTTTTATATTGATGATCAAATTTAAATGTCTACAAGAAATTAGAATTAAAGATTACCTTTCTTTAAAGCTAATAAAACAATTACTGCCGGACCTGCTAACATAATAATACCTGTAGCTACTAGTTGTCCTAGAACTTGCCAATTAATCATTTTTAAAATCCTTATTTATCAATTTTTAATAAAATTTTAAGTAATAAAATAACCGATAATGTTAATTCTCATTTTACTTTAAAATTGATAAAGTAAAAATATTATTTTAAATTAATATTTAAATTATTTATGTTTTATTAAATACAAAATTTTTTCAAATAAACACTTTAATATTTTCTTATTTTCATGGTAATATCTTATTAGGGTTGCTAACTCAATGGTAGAGTACTCGGCTTTTAACCGAATAGTTCTGGGTTCGAGTCCCAGGCAACCCAATTTTTGGATCAGTAAATTTTATCTCATCTAACTCTTTTTAAGAAAAGTAGTCCATCAAATATCTAAACTGATAGACTTTATGGATAGTTAGAATTTCAAAAAATAGTTGAATAATAAGATTATGAAATATGTATATTTAAAATAATAAAAAATTTAAAAAAGATAATGATTAAACTATCTAATAGTTAGGTTTATTTAATTATTTTTACCTAACTTAAAAAGCTAGGTAAAAAATGATTATTAGTATTATTATTAGTCAATAGGACGCATTGATAATACAGGTTCGTTTGCACGGTTAATACCTTTTTCAAAACCAGCAGCAGCCGCACGAGCACGACCTGAATGCCACCAGTGGCCTACTAAGAAGAAGAAGGCTAAGAAGAAGTGTGAACAACATAACCATGAACGAGGTGATACGTAGTTAACTGAGTTAATTTCTGTTGCTACACCACCTACAGAGTTTAATGAACCTAATGGAGCATGTGTCATGTATTCTGCAGCACGACGCTCTTGCCAAGGTTGAATATCATTTTTAATTTTGTTGATATCTAAACCATTTGGACCACGTAATGGTTCAACCCATGGAGCACGTAAATCCCAGAAACGCATAGTTTCACCACCAAAGATGATCTCACCACTTGGTGAACGCATTAAGTATTTACCTAAACCAGTTGGACCTTGTGCAGATGAAACGTTAGCACCTAATCGTTGGTCACGTACTAAGAATGTAAATGCTTGAGATTGCGAAGCTTCCGGACCTGTAGGACCGTATAATTCACTAGGGTATGCTGTGTTGTTATACCATGAGTATAATGAAGCTGTGAAGCCCATGATACAAATAGCAGCTAAACTGTAAGATAAGTAAGCTTCACCTGACCAAACGAAAGCACGACGTGCCCAAGCGAATGGTTTAGTGAAAATGTGCCAGAAACCACCTGCTAAACATAATACACCAACCCAAATGTGGCCACCTACGATGTCTTCCATGTTGTTTACTGATACAACCCAACCATCTCCACCAAATGGAGAACGGAATACATAACCAAAAATTACAATTGGGTTTAATGTTGGAGTTGTAATTAAACGAACATCTCCACCACCTGGTGCCCAAGTATCATAAACACCACCTAAGTACATCGCTTTAGCAACTAATAATAGAGCACCTACACCTAATAAACATAAGTGAATACCTAAAATTGTTGTCATTTTGTTTTTATCACGCCAGTCGTAACCGAAGAATGGGAATGATTCTTCTAACGTATCTGGACCTAATAATGAGTGATAAATACCACCGAAACCTAAAACAGCTGATGAAATTAAGTGAATTACACCAACAGCGAAGTATGGAACAGTCGTTGTAATTTCACCACCTGGTCCGATTCCGTAACCTAAAGTTGCTAAATGTTGCATACAGATAAAACCTTGTTCGTATAAAGGTTTTTCTGGTACGAAGTGAGATACTTCAAATAAAATCATTGCACCAGCCCAAAATACCATTAAACCAGCGTGTGCTACGTGAGCACCTAATAATTTACCTGAAACATTGATTAAACGTGCATTTCCACTCCACCAAGCGAAACCTGTTGACTCGATGTCGCGTCCTGCGATACTACTATTAAAGGGCGTTTCCACGTGGTAATACCTCCTCAGGGAATACAAAGTTTTCGTGTGGTTGATCTTGTGCAGCCATCCAAGCACGGATACCTTCGTTTAATAAAATATTTTTTGTGTAGAATGTTTCAAATTCTGGATCTTCAGCTGCACGTAACTCTTGTGATACGAAATCGTATGCACGTAAGTTTAATGCTAAACCAACGATACCAATAGCACTAGTCCATAAACCAGTTACTGGTACGAATAACATGAAGAAGTGTAACCAACGTTTGTTAGAGAATGCTACACCAAAAATTTGTGACCAGAAACGGTTAGCTGTAACCATAGAGTAAGTCTCTTCTGATTGTGTTGGTGTAAATGCACGGAATGTGTTAGCTGCATCACCATCTTCAAATAATGTATTCTCTACAGTTGCACCATGAATAGCACATAATAAAGCACCACCTAAAATACCAGCAACACCCATCATGTGGAATGGGTTTAATGTCCAGTTGTGGAAACCTTGTAAGAATAATAAGAAACGGAAGATAGCTGCAACACCAAAACTTGGTGCGAAGAACCAACTAGCTTGACCTAATGGGTATAATAAGAATACAGAAACAAATACAGCAATTGGACCTGAGAAAGCAATTGCGTTATAAGGACGGATACCTACTAAACGTGCAATTTCAAATTGACGTAAACAGAAACCGATTAAGCCAAACGCACCATGTAATGCTATGAATGTCCAAAGACCACCGATTTGACACCAACGTGTGAAATCACCTTGAGCTTCTGGACCCCATAATAATAATAATGAGTGACCCATACTGTTTGCAGGACTTGAAACAGCTGCAGTTAAGAAGTTACATCCTTCAAGGTAAGAACTAGCTAAACCATGTGTGTACCATGATGTAACAAAAGTTGTACCTGTCATCCAACCACCTGCCGCTAAGTAAGCAGTTGGGAATAATAATATACCTGACCAACCAACGAAGACAAATCGATCTTTCTTTAACCAATCGTCAACTAGATCAAATAAGCCACGTTCTTGGTTTTGCCCAATAGCAATGGTCATATTTTAATAATCCTTTAATTATAAATATTTATAGAGTAGACAATAATTAACAAGTTCTACTCCAGTCTTGTCAGCTTGTACTTACTATTATATGTCAAAATAAGATAAATTATTAACTTAAACTATTAAAAATTTTAACCAATTTTAATTTCTTTAAGTTAAATTTATTTTTATAAATTATTAACTTAAAGAAATTAAAATTGATTAGCTAACATCATCAATAGAAACATAAATAAACCATAATGCCATGCTAATTGCTGGAAAAACTAAACCAACGATAGGAACTAAAATTGAAGGTAAAAATGCAGCTGCCATATTTTTATCTTAGAAAGTTTTTTTAATTAATGATTATCAATTTATAAAATTGATAATATTAATTGTATACGAAAGTATCTTAGAATAAAACATTAATATAAATCAAAAATTTAGATAGTTTTATAGTAAAATTAATATTATCAAATCTAATATTATTAATCTTAGAAACTTTATATATTATATTTTAGTTATTAATTATGGAAACTTTATTATTATCTCGTTTACCAGAAGCATATATTATCTTTAGTCCTATTGTGGACGTTTTACCTGTTATTCCTGTGTTCTTCTTATTATTAGCCTTTGTTTGGCAAGCAGCAATCGGGTTTAGATAATTTTGAATTTATAATCAAAATTTATTGTTTTATGATTGTATAATTATCTATAATACAATATTAATTTTTATATTTAAAGAATCACAATAAATGGTAGAACCTTTATTATCGGGAATTGTTTTAGGATTAATTACTGTAAGTGCTTTAGGCTTATTTGTAGCAGCATTTTTACAGTACCGTCGTGGTAACCAATTTGAAGTTTAATTTTTATTAAAATCTTACAAATTAAAATTTGTAAGATTTTAATAAAAATTAAATAAAGTTAAAAATAAAATTTTTTAACTACAACTCATTGACTTTTGAAAGATATATTTGTAATTTATAATACAAATAAAAGTTAGAATGTCGAAATCATCATTTATTGCTGGTGTAGCTCAATGGTAGAGCAACGGATTTGTAATCCGTAGGTTGGGGGTTCAAGTCCCTTCACCAGCTTCTAATAAATTTTAAAGAATCTTACTATCTGTCTATCTACAAATTTAATAGCAAAGAAATTTAAGGTTCCAATTATTTTTTGAATTAAATTGAAATGAGTTCTCTCTTTCGTTTTTAAATAATCAAAAAATAGGAATTAAGCTTAAAATATTTATCTTTTATTCTCTAGTAAATATACTACATTTACATTTAGTCTTTTCTTAGAATTATTGTTAAGCTCTCGCGATTTTTAAATCAACAAAAATATTTTGCTGATGTGGATTACAAAATAAAATATAAAAAATTAAAAATACTATAGTTAAGATTAAAAATAGGCCCACTAGGAATCGAACCTAGATCTAAAACTTAGAAGGTTTTTGTCCTAATCCGTTAGACGATAGGCCCATATCAAATAGTATGGGTAATACAGGATTTGAACCTGTGACCTTCTGCTTGTAAGGCAGACACTCTACCGCTGAGTTAATTACCCATGATTTAAAATATTTTGTTTGTTCTATTACTTACATTTATAATTGAATTTTAGATGAAAGTCAATAGATTAATTTTTAATTGTCTCTTTAAATTTTTTATCAGATTAAAGATTGAATTTTTCCTTCGAATAAGTTAAACTATAGTTGTATAGGGTCGGTGCCCGAGTGGTTAAAGGGAGCGGATTGTAAATCCGTTGCGTTTCGCTACGTTGGTTCGAATCCAACCCGGCCCATAATTTACTAAAAAGTTTAATGTCCTATAAGACTATTTAATCAAAATAGTATATCCTAATAGCTCATCAAACTTTTTAATTCTATACGTTGAAGATGTTTTTTTAGCAACTTTATTTCAATAACTTTATAGCCCAACCATACTAATAATAATAGTATAAAGAATTGTTAGAAATAATATAAATCCTAAAATGACAAAAAATCGAAGTTTTTTAATTTTAAATAAATTTTTAAATGGCGCTAAAATTACTAAAATTAAACCTGCTAAACTACTAATAAAAAAACGTGGATAACGAGAAACATTATTCCAGAAATCATTCATAAAACCATTCAAATAATTCTTTTTCTTACTGTAATTATATATTATATATATAGTTTTACAATTTCGTAGAAAATTCTACTTTTCTAAAAATAAGACTATTATATTTTTATTTATTTATGATAAAATCCTTTTTAAGAAAGTAGTCAAAGGCTCTGTAGCTCAGTGGTTAGAGCAGGGGATTCATAAGCCCAAGGTCGTAGGTTCAAATCCCACCAGAGCCATCTACTTTACTATCTAAAAAATAATCTTTAAGTTTTTTGTTTAGGAGAAATGGCTGAGTGGTCGAAAGCAGTAGATTGCTAATCTACCGTACGGTCTTCGTACCCAGGGTTCGAATCCCTGTTTCTCCTTTGTTAATTTTGGTAAAAACTAAAATTAATAAAAAGTTGACATAATTAAAAAATTGATTAAGCTTAAGAATAAGAAGTTACAATATGGGATTGTAGTTCAATTGGTTAGAGCACCGCCCTGTCACGGCGGAAGTTGCGAGTTCGAGTCTCGTCAGTCCCGTTTTTGAGTCTAAAATAATAAAAATTAACAGTAATTTAATAATAATATTTCTAATATTATTATTAAATAGTTTTTATTCACCTTGAACTTTTAATAAGGCAAATCCTAAAGAAAGACCGAATAAAGTCATAAAGAAACAGATAACAGCTGCGCTAACGATTTCTGGACTTGCATACGGGAATACTGCTTTAATTAATTCCATAATTTTTTTAATTTTAAATTTTACAAAACGTTTAAATAATTAGAAACCATTTCGAGCCCAAACAGTTAACGCTAATGAAAATGTAAACATTGTCATTAAGCCAGCCCACCCTAGACTTATAATATCCATAGATCTATATTTTAATTTATTTAATTTTTATAATTTAAAAGGATTTTAAAACCTTTTAAATTATTTTTTTATTTGTATTGTTATTATACAATACCGTTTGTCCAATCAACATCAACATCATCAATAATTAATGATGAGTTATAAATTTGTAAAATAATTAGTAAAAATACTAAGAATGCCGCCATTGTAATTGCCATAATTGGCGTTGTACCCCAACCTGGAGCAACTTTACCATATTCAGCATTTAGTGGGCGTAAAATTTCACCTAATCTTGTTCGTAATGCCATAAAAATATTTATATTAGTTAATAAATTAATTTTTTCGAGTATATGTTATATAATATTAAAACGTTATTTTAAATAAATATATAACATGGAAACAGCAACTATTATTGTAATTTTTGTATCAAGTTTACTCTTAGGAATTACCGCATATTCTATCTATACAGCATTTGGACCATCGTCTAAAAATTTACGTGATCCATTCGAAGAGCATGAGGACTAAAAAAATAAAACCAATTAAATGGTTTTATTTTTTTAAAATTCGAGGTGTCTCTCTGAAGAATACGGCAAAGAAAATTACAATTAAAGTACCGATAAGTAAAAATGTATAAACTAAGGCTTCCATTGTTTAATCCTATTTAAATATAAAGTTAAAGAAACTTAACAAAATAACTGTATTTTATACAGCACCTTGTTTTTTCGTTGATTTATCACCAAGCTTTTGGAATACACCAAATTCAACTTGCTCTGTAACTTCTGCACCAATACCAGTGAATACATCACGGAAGATTGTACGGCCACCATGCCATAAGTGTCCAAAGAAGAATAATAAAGCAAAGTTAGCGTGACCATAAGTATACCAACCACGTGGACTACTTCTGAATACACCATCTGATTCTAAACTTGTTCTATCAAATTCAAAAACTTCTCCTAATTGTGCTTTACGAGCAAATTTCTTAACTGTCGGTGCATCTTTAAATGTTTGACCATTTAATTTACCACCGTAGAAATCAACAGTTACTCCAACTTGTTCAATACTATATTTTGATTCTGCTCGACGGAATGGAATATCCGCACGAATAATACCATCTTTATCAACTAAAATTACTGGGAATGTTTCGAAGAATGCTGGCATACGGCGTACAGTTAACTCACGACCTTCCTGATCACGGAAAATTGGGTGACCTAACCAAGCTTCAGCAATACCATCACCTTTATTCATTGCACCAGCACGGAATAAACCACCTTTTGCTGGGTTATTGCCAATGTAATCGTAGAATGCTAATTTATCTGGAATTCTTGACCATGCTTGACTCTCAGATAATCCTTCACTTACTGATGCTTCAACTTGTCGTTCAATTTCTTGTTGGAAATATCCACTATCCCATTGGTAACGAGTTGGACCAAATAATTCAATTGGAGTTGCTGCAGCACCATACCACATAGTACCTGAAGTAACGAAAGCAGCCCAAAATACTGCTGAAATACTACTAGATAATACTGTTTCGATGTTACCCATACGTAATGCACGGTATAATCGTTGTGGTGGACGTACATTTAAATGGAAGATACCTGCAAAGATACCAAGAATACCTGCAGCAATGTGGTGCGATGCAATACCACCTGGGTTAAATGGGTTAAAACCTTCTGCACCCCAAGCTGGAGCGACAGGTTGTACTTTTCCTGTGATACCAAATGCATCTGAAACCCAAATACCAGGGCCAAATAAACCTGTTACGTGGAATGCTCCAAAACCGAAACATAAAATACCTGATAATAACAAGTGAATACCAAAGATTTTTGGTAAATCTAAAGCAGGCTCACCAGTTCTTGGATCACGGAATAATTCTAAATCCCAGTAAACCCAGTGCCAGATAGCTGCTAAGAAACACATACCAGATAAAACAATATGTGATAATGCTACACCTTCAAAACTCCAAAGACCAGGGTTTGATACACTTTCACCTGTAATACTCCAACCACCCCAAGAATCAGTAATACCTAAACGTGTCATGAAAGGCATCACAAACATCCCTTGGCGCCACATTGGATTTAATACAGGATCTGAAGGATCGAAAACAGCTAATTCGTATAATGCCATTGATCCAGCCCAACCTGCAACTAAACCTGTGTGCATAATATGCACAGCAATTAATCGTCCGGGATCATTTAAAACAACAGTGTGAACACGATACCATGGTAATGCCATAGTAATACATTCCTCAATATAAATAATGATTTTTGACTTTCTTACAACTAAACTACATAAAAGCTAGCTAATATATTATTATAAGCAAATATATAAAAAATTAATTAATTTAATTTTTTCCAATTTTAAAGTCTTATTAATTAAAGCTAAACTGATATCGAATTGAAATCTTGAATATTGATTTTACTTGTCTAAATTCTAAAAATACAGTAAACTAAAAAGTAAATAAATAATTTGTTTATTTACTTTCTATTATTTTCTAAAATTTTTAAACTCTTAAATATTTAACAACAAATTACTTTTATGGCAAAAAAAAGTATGATCGAACGTGAGAAAAAACGTATTAAGTTGCATAAAAAATATGCTTCAAAAAGATCTAGTTTATTAAAGAAATATCAAAATGAACAAAGTTTTAATTTAAAATTAGAACTTCACTCACAACTACAGAAATTACCACGAAATAGCGCTAAAACAAGAATTCGAAATAGATGTTGGAAAACTGGAAGACCTCGAGGTTATTTTAGAGATTTTGGCTTATCTCGAAACGTTATTCGAGAAATGGCTCATCAATGTTTATTACCTGGTGTAACAAAATCAAGTTGGTAATAAAAATTTATTTTAAATTAATAAAATGATTTTTATTAATTTAATTTTTGAATTTAATCTACAATAATAGATATAACGTTAAAAGATTTATAAAACGCTTTTGTTAAAATTTAGCATACCATAGTCTTTAGAATTAAATACTATTTAAAATTTAAAAATTAAGGAGTTTCAAATGATTTATGATTCACAAGTTTATACAGCATTATGTATTGCTTTACTAGCTGGAATTTTAGCTATTAGATTAGGTTCTACACTATACGAATAATAAGAATTAATCTTGATTCAGAAATCTAACTAACTAGTTAGTAAATTAAAAATTTTTTTTATATTAATAATTGATAATAAGCTATGGTAACAGAAAATTTAAAAAAATTTGACACTCCAGTTTTCCCATTTACAGCAATTGTTGGTCAAGAAGAAATGAAATTAGCTCTACAATTAAACGTAATTGATCCAAAAATTGGCGGAGTTATGATTATGGGAGATCGTGGAACAGGTAAATCAACAACAATTCGTGCAATTGCAGATTTACTTCCTGAAATTGAAGTAGTTAAAGATGATCCATTTAACTCTCATAAGTCAGATTTAGATTTAATGGGTAACGAAGTAAAATCAGCAATTCAAAAAGGTGAATCAATTGAAACTGAATTTATTAAGATTCCAATGGTTGATTTACCATTAGGTGCAACAGAAGATCGAGTTTGTGGAACAATTGACATTGAAAAAGCTCTAACAGAAGGTGTTAAAGCCTTTGAACCCGGATTATTAGCAAAAGCAAACCGTGGTCTTCTTTATGTGGATGAGGTAAATTTATTAGATGACCATTTAGTAGATATTTTATTAGATTCAGCAGCTTCAGGTTGGAATACGGTTGAACGAGAAGGTATTTCGATTCGCCATCCAGCTCGTTTCGTTTTAGTAGGTTCAGGAAACCCAGAAGAAGGAGAATTACGACCTCAATTATTAGATCGATTTGGTATGCATGCTGAAATTCGAACTGTAAAAGATCCTATTTTACGTGTAAAAGTTGTAGAAGAACGTACATCGTTTGACCAAACTCCAATGGTTTGGATTGAAAATTATGAAGCTCAACAACAAGAATTACGTGACCGTATTGTAGCAGCACAAAAATTATTACCAAGTGTGCAAATCGATTACGATTTACGAGTAAAAATTTCTGAAGTTTGTAGTAAATTAGATGTTGATGGTTTACGTGGTGATATTGTAACGAATCGTGCAGCAAAAGCGCATGCAGCCTATAACGGACGTGATAAAGTTACTTTAGAAGATATTTCAAAAATTATTACTTTATGTTTACGTCACCGTTTAAGAAAAGATCCTTTAGAAGCTATCGATTCAGGTGATAAAGTAAGTAAAGTTTTCAAAGAAATCTTTGAAATTGAAGATTAATATGTTAACTTATTATTATTCTAAAAATAATAATATAATTTAAAAATCCTTAAACATATGTTAAAACTAATTGGGTTTATTATAAGCATTTTCTTAATCATCGTTATTTTTTTACGTACACCGCAAGAAAATGTAGGGTTATCTAGTTTTGCGACAAAAAGTGATATATTAGGTTCACCGAGTTCTGCTGAACGATTTTTAAATATTTTAACTATATTTGGGATTTTAATCTACTTTAGTATTGCTTTAACATTAAATTTAACATCTTAAAATACTATAAAAACTTATGAATATTCATAAGTTTTTATAGTATTTTATTTTTATTTGTTAAAAATCTGTTTACCAGAATCCTAACGAAACTGCCTTATCAATAGGTAAACACGCTCCAATTCCGAACCAAACAGCGAAAAAGAATCCAGCAATAAAAGCTAAACTTGCAATTGGTCGACGGAACGGGTTTTGGAATTTATTAACATTTTCAATAAATGGAACTGTAATTAACCCTAATGGTACTGCTGCCATAGCTAATACACCTAATAATTTATTAGGTAATACACGTAATAAGTTAAATGTAGGGAAGAAATACCATTCTGGTAAAATTTCTAATGGTGTATTAAATGGATCTGCTGGTTCACCTAATGGTGTAGGTGATAATACAGATAAACCTGTAACACATGCAAACATACCTAACATAGTCAGAGGGAAAATGTATAAAATATCATTTGGCCAAGCTGGCTCACCGTAGTAATTATGACCCATCCCTTTTGCTAATTTAGCGCGTAACTTTGGATCAGTTAAATCTGGTTTTTTAATTACTGACATAATAAAATTTATTAGTTTATATTTATTTTTTAAATTCTAAGTTTTTCAATTTATAACGGTCCCGAAATACCCTGCTTACGGATCATTAAGAAATGAGTTAACATTAAAACAGCCGCAGCTAATGGTAAAACGAACGTGTGGGCACTGTAGAATCGTGTTAATGTCGCTTGACCAACACTTTCACCACCACGTAATAATAATACAAGTGGTGGTCCTACTACTGGAACTGCTGCAGGTACACCTGTTACAATTTTACATGCCCAGAATCCAACCTGATCCCATGGTAATGAGTAACCTGTTACACCAAATGAAACAGTAACTACTGCTAACGTTACACCTGTAACCCAAGTTAATTCACGTGGCTTTTTGAATCCACCTGTTAAATAAACTCGGAAAACGTGTAATACTAACATAAGTACCATCATACTAGCTGACCAACGGTGAATAGAACGGATTAACCATCCGAAGTTAACACTCGTCATAATGTATTCAACTGAAGCAAAAGCATCTACTACACTTGGACGGTAGTAGAAAGTCATTGCAAAACCAGTTGCAACTTGAATTAAGAAACATGTTAATACAAGACCTCCAAAACAGTAAAAAATGTTTACGTGTGGCGGTACATATTTACTTGAAATATCATCAGCAATTGCTTGAACTTCTAATCGTTCTTCAGTTGGGGTGAGCATCTTAATTACTTAAGTTACTTCCCTTCAAAACCGGACTTGAACCTTTCAATTCATCCGGCTCCTAGAAATATGAACAGAGTTACTTTCTCTTATTTTGTCGAATTAAAGACAACTCTTTGCTTGTTTTGTTTATGTGACAGTAACGATGTACTGCCTGAACATTATATAATCGGTTTTCTCCACCAAGTGCTAAAGGTTTTATGTGGTCTCGTTCAATAACATCATCTGGCAGAAATGAATTTCCGCATATCTTACAACGACCTTTTTGCAGACGGATCAATCTAGCTTTGTTTTCGGGGATAACAAGACTTGTTCCTGTTCTTTTTGCCCAGTATATGAAGTTGCCATCAAATGGAGAAGCATCCTTTTTAACTTTGATATGCCTAACAATTTTGATTCTTCTATGATATTGTAACCTAATGTAATTTGGTTCATCATTTTTGTTTTTGCTAGGCTTTTTAACTGCAAATACCCATTTAGAGCCGTCTATTTCATGCCAATACATTTGCTTTAGTTTTATCTTGGACATTTTAGGATGTCTTTTACGAGCCCATTTCCAAAGACAATCGTAAACATATTTATCTAGGGCCTGAAAAGCTTTTGATGCTATTTGAGTGCGTTTTGAGTATGCCCAACCTCTAATAATAGGGTTTAAAATTTGAATTAACCTTTCTTGATTTACGCCTTTATATTGGCGTATAGTATCCCTTAATTTGCCTTTATGTCGTTCGAGACCTTCTTTTGATGGTGTTATTATTCGAACGAAGTCGACCTTATTAACTGGTTCTTCCTTGTTGAAAGCTAACCGCATATTATTCCATTTTGTATGATGAACAACATGATAACCGAGGAAATTAAATCCTGGAGGAAGTCCATCGTAATGGTTTCTGCTGTGTACCAAGCGTGTTTTAGTTGAATTTAATGTTAAACCAATTGGTTTTAGAAATTCTTCCATGACCTTTTTAATATTAAGCAGTGTTTCTTTATCTTTGTGAAATATAACAAAATCATCTGCATATCTTACAAAAGTTAGTTCTTGCCTGTTATTTGGTCTACGGCCCCCTAAGGAGTTAATATATTGATCGCAACATTCTCTCATACCATGTAAGGCAATATTTGCTAACAAGGGTGAAATTATTCCACCTTGTGGTGTTCCTAATTCAGGAAACGAATATTTCTCGCCATCTAATATACCCGCTTTCAGCCAAGCACGCAATTGCTTTCGAAATTTAGGATATGTGTTACATTTATCCAGTAGATATTGATGGTCGATAGTATCAAAGCATTTCGATATATCTGCATCAAGAATCCATTTTTCAACTTTTAGACCAAGCCATACGGCTTGTATCGCATCAGTTGTGCTTCTTCCTGGTCTAAACCCAAAGCTATTTTCTTCAAAATGAGCTTCCCATTGTGGACTAAGTGCTAAATAAACTAACATTTGTTTCGCCCTGTCTTCAATAGTTGGAATACCTAAAGGACGTAACTCTCCATTTGGTTTTGGAATGTAGGTTCTCCGTATAGGAGAACTTTTCCCATCCAATGTAATTCGATTCGCTAAGTCAAATTTATCTTTTGCTTTTTCGATGACGACATTATCCACCCCTGGTGTCTTTTTACCTTTGTTATCCTGTGTAACCTTCCTTACTGAAAGATATTTTGCTGAATAACTATTGACGAGAGTTTCTTGTAATTTATAAACCTTTTCAAATTCCTTTGCTTTCGATGCTTTAAATATACGAAGTTGAAGGCGGAAGACAGTCTTTTCAATGTTTGACCACTGAATGTCGTTCCAACTTTTTATGTTTTCCATGTTTAGATTTGACCTTACTAAGTTTTAAAGCAGTTCATATTCCTTGCATCACGTCTGCATATCCCGGGAATTACCCCTTCCTTCTGGGCGATACATGTATATCTCATGTTGGGCATTGGCTTCTTGATGCATCCCTCCCATTTCACGCATCTAGTGGTCCTACCTAATTATTAAATTAGGAGCGTTGATGGGTTACTTCGTTCCATGTTCGTACTCTGTACACTTAGGTTCTGACTTTACACCGGTAGCAAAAGATACTTAAATTCCAGCTGGTTAACCTTCATTCTTTTAATGCTACTGCCCGACCTACGTTACGATGTTTTATTCCGTCAGTTCTCTTGGCAGATAACCATATGTACTTGTGATAATCGGGGTGGCCCCTCGTTGGGCTTCTAGGCCACATTGATATCCTGCTGGGCTTCTAGGCTTTGATAACCATTCTCCGACCTAGCCAGCTCACTCAACAAGTAAGTATTCTTGTATGGGATTTTAACCCATCTACGAACATAGCCTCGAATCGCACAACCAATCGTAGATTTTACTCATAACAGAATTTTTAAAATATTTTGACACGATTAAGCAAAACATAATTTCTAAAGGCGAGAGTGGGATTCGAACCCACGGAACCCGCAAAGGTTCATCTGATTTCAAATCAGACGCAATCGACCAACTCTGCCATCTCGCCAAAAGATTAGCTAAAAAACTAATCTTAAATATTTATTAACTATTGTACGTACTTTTTCCACTAAATTTAATTGATGCTGGTTCAGGATTTTTTCCAATAGAAAAATTACGAGATCCTGCAGATGTACGTCCTGGGTTTGTTTTTTCTGGAAAAACACCATCTTTTGGATGTAAATATTGAACTTCACCGCTTGGGAAAATTCGATAAATTTTATAGTTATTAATCTTAAACGTTCGTAATTGTGTACCTAATGCTAAACATTGTTCTTTACGAGCTAAGTATAATAAGTTTTCTCCATTACGCATTATTGCTGCGCCACCAGTCGGCATTTCAAATATTTGCTCTTTTGGACTTGTCCAAGTAATCGCATATTTTTCTTCAACTTCAGCTGCACGTAGCCAGCCGCCAGTACTTCCCCCAAAAGTAGGAAACGGTGTTTGTAAATTTAATGTCATTTGTAAAACTTTATAAATGTTTAACGTTCAATATATAATTTTAATAAAAAATCCTTTTTTTTTCTTAAAATTATATATTATCAAAATTTCTAGCGGAGAATGGATTTGAACCATTGACCTTCGGGTTATGAGCCCAACGAGCTACCAGGCTGCTCTACTCCGCGAGTATTGAAGATATTTTCGATATCTAAGTCATATCGATTCTACAATGCAGTTAATAGATATTAAGAATTATGTATATTACTATATAACAGATTTTTAATAATATGTCAATTAAAGTAAATAATTTAATTCAAAAAATTATTTAAAAAAAGTTAAACGATGAACTAATTTAACTTTTTTTAAATAAGAATTACTTTAATATTATTTTAATGATGCTTTACCACCAGCAGCTTCAATTTGTTTTTTAGCATCTTCTGCTGCATCTTTAGCAATACCTTCTTGAACTTCTTTTGGTGCTGATTCTACTAATTCTTTCGCTTCTTTTAGTCCTAATCCTGTTAAACCTCTAACAACTTTTAATACTGCAATTTTCTTATCTGCAGGAACTTCGTCAAGCATTACAGTAAATTCTGTTTGTTCTTCAACTTCTTCCACAGCACCTGGTGCAGCTGCCATTACAACTCCTCCACCTACAGCTGCAGAAGCATCTACCCCAAATGTTTCTTCAATTTTACTTACTAATTCTGATGCTTCTAATAATGTTAACGTTTTTAAATCTTCAACGATTTGATCAATTTTTTCTGACATAATAAATATTGTTTATATTATAAAATTTTAATTTTTTTATTGCTGTTGATACAATTTATTCAAAAGCATTTAAATCTAATTGAAGTGATGAACCCATTGTTGTACAGATAAATAAACTTTTAAAATATTTACCTTTAACTCCTGATGGTCGATTTTGTTCAATTGATTTGTGTAATGCACGTAAATTTTCAACTAATTTATTGTTTTCAAAATCAACTTTTCCAAAGCTTACATGTACAATTCCTGTTTTGTCTGCTTTATATTCGAATTTGCCTTTCTTAAATTCACTTAATGTTAATTCTAAATTACTAGTAACTGTCCCTGATTTTGGAGATGGCATCAAACCTTTAGGACCTAAAACTCGCCCTAATTTAGCTAATTTTGGCATCATATTTGGAGTTGTAATTAATAGATCAAAATCAATATTACCTTGAGTAATTTGCTCTATTAAACTATCATTTCCTACGATATCAGCACCAGCTGATTCTGCTTGTGCAAAATTATTTTCATCCGTTAAAACAGCAATGACTGTTTGTTTCCCAATGCCATTTGGTAATGTTACAGTTGTACGTAATTGTTGATCCGCATATTTAGGGTCAATATTTAAATTTGCATGTAGTTCAACAGTTTCTATAAATTTTGTCGTCGCTGTTGATTTTAATACTTCAATTGCTTCTTCTAATGTTGAATAAACAATCTTACTAGTCTTTTCTATATTTTCTTTATGACGACGTGATATTTTCCGCATAACTTTTCTCCATTAAAAATTTATCTAATTTTCATTTAATCTACAATGGAGACACCCATATTTCGGGCAGTTCCTTCAACAATTTTCATTGCACTACTAATTTTTGTAGTATTTAAATCTGGTAATTTTATTCTTGCAATTTCTTCTAACTGCGCTTTTGTTACCGATCCTACACTTACTCGATTTGGAGTTGCTGAACCTTTTCCTTTTGGAAGTTTTGCTGCGTTAGCTAATAAAACAGAAGCAGGTGGTGTTTTAAGAACAAAAGTATAACTTCTATCTTCATAAACTGAAATTTCTACAGGAATGATAAGTCCTGCTTTATCATTAGTTTTTGCGTTATATTCTTTACAAAAAGCCGCAATATTAACACCATGTTGTCCTAATGCCGGTCCAACAGGAGGTGCAGGTGTTGCTTTAGCCGCTGGCAAAGCAAGTTTAATTAATGCAGTAATTTTTTTAGCCATGAAAATTTAATACTATAATTTAATAAAAAAATTTATCCTTATTCAAATTTGTAAAAAATTTAAAAATAAGAGTTACTTTAATTTTTTACATAGTAAATTAATTACAAAATGTTTACTTTTTAAAATTCTATTAGTTAGAAATATAAACCTCTTAAAGAAAGAGTAGCGCGTCCTGAAGGACTTGAACCCTCGACATCTAATTTTGGAGACTAGCGTTCTACCAACTGAACTAAGGACGCGTATAACTTATTATAATCTTAATAAAATGATATTACAAGATTTTAGAGTCAAATTAACTTTTTAAATTAAATAATGCAATCTTCTAAAAAAATTAACGAACAAATATTAATTCAAAAACATTTACCTCATAATTTTTTAGCTGAAAAAATGGTCTTGAATTGTTTATTAATAAATCTCGAATCAGTTGAATTAACAGTACAAACGCTCCCTGTCGAAGCTTTCTATTTTAAAAATCATCAAGAAATCTATAAAGCTATTCTTTTTTTATATAAAAATGAATTAAAAGTTGATGTTATTACTTTAATTACATTTTTACAAGATAATGGCTTACTAGAAAAAATTGGTGGTATAAAAGTTTTAATTGAATTAATAAATCAAGTTCCTAATTTGGTTTATCTTGACGAATATCTTCGTTTAATTAAAGATAAGTTTTTAAGACGTAAACTAATTAAATTAGGTTATGAAATAATAAATTCAGGATATATTACAAATATTTCACTCGAAAATCTATTAAGTGATTTTGAAAGTCAATTGTTTAATTTAGTTACAGAAATAAAAAGTCAAAAATTGTTTTGTAGTGCTGAATTATTAAACAATATTTTTGTTGAATTAAAAGAAAAATCTCTAAATCCAAGTTTAGCAGGTCTAGCATCAGGATTTAATGATTTAGACTTATTAACACAAGGATTTCAAAAATCAGATTTAATTATAATTGCTGGCCGACCTTCTATGGGAAAAACAGCCCTAGGCTTAAATATAGCAATTAATGTAATAAGAGAATCTAAATTACCTGTTTTATTCTTTAGTTTAGAGATGTCGAAAGAACAAATCATGTATCGTTTATTAGCTATTGAAACAAACATTAATCAAACAAGATTAAAAAGTGGTAAATTATACAAAGAAGATTGGATAAAATTGAACAAAATAATAAAAATTATGTCGAAAATACCATTTTTCATAGATGATACATCTAATTTATCTATTCAAAATATTCAATCTAAAATAAAAACGATTATTTTTGAACAAGGTCAAATTGATTTAGTTATTATTGATTATCTTCAATTAATGCAAAATCCAAAATCAAAGAGCGAAAATCGAGTTCAAGAATTATCTTTTATTACTCGTGCATTAAAGAATCTTGCTCGTCAATTTAATATTCCGATAATTGCTTTATCCCAACTAAGTCGAAATGTTGAAAATAGAATAGATAAAAAGCCAATATTATCCGATCTACGGGAAAGCGGTTCCATTGAACAAGATGCCGACTTAGTAGTAATGTTATATAAAAATAAAGAATTTCATATGCAACAAAATGATACTAAAAATTACTATATAACAGAACTAATTATTGCAAAACAACGAAACGGTCCTCTGGGAAATGTCAAATTAAAATTTGATCCAAATAAAACGAAGTTTCTTAATTTTGATTTATAATAAATGCCTAGACCCAGATTCGAACTGGGGACACGAGGATCTTCAATCCACTGCTCTACCAACTGAGCTATCCAGGCTTATTTACTTTATTGTTTATCTTAATAAAAAGATATCATATGACTAGTTAAAAAGTCAATGAATAATTTTTTAAAAAATTATTCATTGACTTTTTAATTAAAATGTATTATTTTATTACTTGGATATAGATTTAATATGATTTTTAGATAAATTCACAATGCCAGGATCGTAAGATAGCAACATAAATTCATTTGATTTTTAGTATTGAATCTATATTCATCAAATTCTAGTAAATTTTATAGGAATAATTTAGAATTATATTATCTATCAGTAGATTTTTAAATAAAAAGAAACAAGAAGTTCCCAAAATAGGCACAATTATTATTCTACTTTTATGTAGAGAAAAAAGACTCCTATTTAAATTAAATTTATTTTTATTAGAAAAGATTTTAAAAGTCGTTAAAAAGACATTTTAATAAATTACCAACTCTATTATTTTATATTTAATATTGAAAGTTAATAATTTAACTAATTTTTCTTAATTTAGTAAGATTCGATCAGATTAATATTTGAAAAGATTAAAGAACAATAGAATTAAAAAATGTTTAAGTTTTAAAGAGGAAAATATTAGCTTGCCTTTGAAATAGTATTTTGAAAGTTTTTCAGAACTTATGTTAAGTATTGTTCAAATAAAATTGATAAACCATAATGAAACTAAGAATAAACAACCGAAATGAAACTAGGAAAGAAGAGCATGATTGATCTTAAGACTTTAGAGTCTTTGTAAACTTTAATATAGAATTAATTTTGGTAACATTATAGATATATTAGTATAAATTGTTTATCAACTACTATTTTTTAAATCCATTGCTAGTTTAGACTGCAACTGAAAACATTTCGAATGTTGAATCAAATTAATAGTGATTTTGATCTATAATTATTTTATAATTTACAAAATTGTTTAATAGTAATAAATATATAAACTTTAAACATTTTAACTTGTTTCTAATATTACAGTAAATATTTTTTACTTTTTAAAACATATAGTCTTAACTGTACCATAATAAATGTTTATTAAGTTTTCTATAACAATTTACTATCTTTGTAAAAAAACTATTAGACAAGAAGAAAGTTATTCGCTTGTTTGAATTTAATTGTCTTATCTTTCAAACAAAAAACTTAAGATAATTAAATTCAAACTATTTATTTATGAGTTTATAGAAACATTGTTATCATTTATCTCATAATTTTTATTATTTGATAGAGACTAACATTATTTATACCATAGATTGGAATATTTTTTTGTTTTGCTAACTTTATTAATTTGAAGTTTTGGTTTAAATGTTTTTTTAAACCAAGAATCAGACTAGCTTTTTTAATCTCGTTTGTTAAAACAAACTTTCGTCCAGTTTTTAATAATACTTCTTTTAATAAACTATGTGATAAAGAATATGGATAAATAACTAATTTTTTAGACTCTAAATTTAAATATTTTTGATTTTGAAATTGATTTCTAACAACCCCATTTTTATTTGTGGTTAAAAAAGAGTTATTTAAATTTACTGAATTCGAAATTAATGAATTTTGATAGCTTTGAGTCTTATGACATTTAATTTTTATTTTTTCACTAGTATAAAATTTTCGAATTTGTCCAATGCCGAAATTACCACGCAAAAATAAATCAACAGATTGATTAACATCTTCATGTATTGTCCAAATATTCTGATCATTTATTTCAATAATAATTTCAAATGCAGGATAAGCCTTGCGTTCTAATATACTTTTTTGAGTTCCACGCCTTTTTGCTTCCTCATCACTTAGTGTAACATATTGAATACCACCAATTAAATCGACCAGGGATGGATTTTTAATTAAATTTTCTAAACAATTGCCATGAGTAGTTCCTACAAGCTGAACTCCTTTTTCAGCAATAGTTCGTGCAGCTAGAACTTCTAATTCGGTTCCAATTTCATCCACAATAATAACTTGAGGCATATGATTTTCAACTGCTTCAATCATAACTTGATGTTGAAATTCTGTTTTTGCAACTTGCATACGTCTTGCACGACCAATACCTGCATGAGGAATATCACTATCACCTGCAATTTCATTTGCAGTATCTATAATAATCACTCGTTTTTGCATTTCATCAGCTAATACTCGAGCAATTTCTCTAATTATTGTTGTTTTACCAACTCCTGGTTTTCCTAATATCAATATTGATTTTTCAGATTCTAATAAATCTCTAATAACTGATATAATACCAAAAACGGCTCGACCTACACGACAAGTTAATCCATTAATTAAAAATTGCCTGTTTCGAATACAACTAATTCGATGAAGAGTTCTTTCAATTCCAGCACGATTTTCATTACTAAATTTACTTATTCGTTTTGTAGTGTAATCTATATCTTGCCAAGAAATAATTTTTTGAGATAGATACTGTGGTCCATTTACAAAACGAGCTTCTGGTCGTCTTCCTAGATCTAATATAATTTCAATAAGTTGATCTTTATTGCTATGTTTATTAAGTTGTTTTTGGAGGAAAAAAGGTAAGTTTTGAATAAGTTTTTCTAAATCATCATTTTCATTCATTTTAAAAGAGTTGTTATAGATTTTCTATTTTAAATTATACCTTGAAAAAGTGTATAATTTAAATTAGATTTTAGATTTAATTCATATCAATTAAAGATTTAAAAGTAGATGTATCTAATACTGCGATTTGAGATAACATTTTGCGATTTAAATCAATATTTGATTTTTTAAATTTATGAATTAATTGACTATACGTTGTTCCATTTAATCTAGAACTAGCATTAATGCGACTGATCCAAATTTTTCTAAAGATACGTTTTTTTTGTTTTCTACCTACATATGAGTAGCGCAACGCTTTCATAACTTGTTGATTTGCTACTCTAAATAATGCCGAATGAGCACCACGGTAACCACTAGCTAGAGATAATATTTTTTTACGACGTTTTCGTGCGACGTTTCCACGTTTGATTCTAACCATTGTAATTTAATTTTTGATTAATTATATTTTTAGTATGGTAACATTAATTTAATAGCCTTTCTATCATTGTCATTAACAAGAAGTACTTGAGATAATTTTCGTTTTTGTCTGTTTGACTTTTTCATTAAAAGGTGCCCTTTATAAGCATGACGACGTAAAAAATTATTATTACCTGTTACTTTATACCGTTTTGAAGCTGATTTTCGAGTTTTTAATTTTGGCATAAGCTTTTAATTCTTTTTATTAGAATATAATATTTTAAAATAAACTTTTGATTTTAATGGATGTGAATATAAAATTTTATCACCATATTTCCAATCGGCAGGACAAGCTTGTCCTGGATTTTCTTTTATATATTGGATTGATTTTAAAATCCGAAGCAACTCATTTATACTTCTTCCACATAATAAGTTATTAACCGTATAGTATTGAATTATACCTTCTTTGTCAATAATAAATAAACCTGGAAATGACAAGCCTTCATTTGTTAATAGTTTATATTGACGGGTTATAGATTGATTTAAATCAGAAATTAATGGATAATTTAGCTGACTCAATCCCCCTTCACTTCGTTTTGATAACAAGAAATGAAGATGAGAAAAAGGGCTATCTACAGAAATACCTAAAATTTGAGTTGAAAGTTTTCGAAATTCAGAAATTCTATCACTTAAAGCAATTAATTCTGTGGGTGATACACAAGTAAAATTAGCAGGGTAAAAGATTAAAATAACATACTTTTTTCCATAGTAGTCAGATAATCTAATTTTACCTAATCTATTTTTATAAACTCCAACTGTTAAAAAATTTGGTGCCATTCTTCCAATTTGAGGAAAATCTACCATAAGAATTATTTTTCTCTAAAAATTAATTTTAATTAAAAAATACTATCAGAATAAAACAAGTAGATCAATCGTATCGATAAATAAAGATGATCTACTTTTTTTGTTAAACAATTTTATTTTTCTACAACAACTAATTCATCAATAGCAAAATTATTTGTATTTGTACCACTGTAATTTACATTTTCAAATCTAACAACTACAGGATAACGAATTTTACTTTTATCCACTGATGCAACAGTTCCAGTTTGATTGAACCAATAAGATTCTTTTCTTAAAATACGAACTGTATTATTACGATCTACCATAATGAATTTTTTTTTATTAATATGAAGTAATTTTGTTATAATTTTATTCTAAAATCTAAAATTTAAACAATAAAATTTTTAAAAGAGTTGGTTTCATAATTTGACTTCTGTTATTATTTAGTTAAGAACAAATTTATATAAAAAATTAAATAAAAAAAAAATGAATCGTAATACAATTCAGAAAATCCTTATAGGACTTTTCTTTTTAGCTTGTATTTTTATTGGTCTTAAAACTTTTAATGTGATTGGTTTTAATGAAAATCCATCAAAACCAGCAGATCTAAATACAAATGTTAGTAGTTCGAGAATGACTTATGGTCGATTCTTAGAATATTTAGAAATGGGTTGGGTAAAACAAGTAGATTTATACGATAATAGTCGGAATGCTATTGTTCAAGCTTCAAGCCCAGAACTTGGAAATCGACCACAATCAATTCGTGTGGAAATTCCAGTAGGTGCTTCACAACTTATTCAAAAATTAAAAGAGTATAATATTGATTTTGATGCTCATCCTGCTCCACGAAAAAGTATTTTAATTAATATTGCGAGTAATTTACTATTACCATTAATTTTTATTGGTAGTTTAATTTTCTTCTTCCAAAATTCAGATAACTTTGGTGGAAATAATGGAAATTCACCAATGAATTTAGGTAAATCACCGGCTCGATTCGATCAACGACCTGATACAGGAATTTCATTTGATGATATTGCAGGTATTGATGAAGCAAAAGCTGAGTTTGAAGAAATTGTTTCATTTTTAAAAGAACCAGAAAGATATACGCTTGTAGGAGCAAAAATTCCAAAAGGAGTTTTATTAGTAGGCCCTCCGGGTACAGGTAAAACATTATTAGCCAAAGCGATTGCAAATGAAGCGAATGTACCATTCTACAGTGTTGCAGGTTCAGAATTCGTAGAGATGTTTATTGGTATTGGTGCAGCTAGAATTCGAGATTTATTCAAGAAAGCATCAGAAAATACTCCTTGTATTGTTTTTATTGATGAGATCGATGCTGTTGGTCGTGAACGTGGTGCCGGAATTGGTGGTGGAAACGATGAACGAGAACAAACTTTAAACCAATTATTAACAGAAATGGATGGTTTTAAAGAAAATAAAGGTGTAATCGTAGTTGGAGCTACAAACCGAGTTGATATTTTGGATGCAGCATTGTTACGTCCAGGCCGTTTTGACCGACAAATTACTGTTGGTTTACCTGATCGGTTAGGTAGAATTGGGATCTTAAAAGTTCATGCTAAAAATAAACCATTTGATAAAGATGTTTCATTAGTTCAGTTAGCAAACCGAACACCAGGATTCTCAGGTGCAGATTTAGCAAACTTATTAAATGAATCAGCTATTTTAGCAACACGTTATAAAAAATCAACAATTACAAAAAATGAAGTAAATGAAGCTGCTGATCGAATTATTGGTGGTATTGCTGGTTCTACAATGGAAGATACAAAAAATAAAAAATTAATTGCTTATCATGAGGTAGGCCATGCTATTGTAGGATCAGTTTTAAAAAATCACGATGAAGTAGAAAAAATTACTTTAATTCCACGTGGTGGAGCAAAAGGTTTAACATGGTTTACACCAGAAGAAGACCAAATGTTATTATCACGTTCTCAATTATTAGCTCGTATTATTACGACATTAGGTGGACGTGTTACTGAACAAATTGTTTTTGGTGATCCAGAAATTACTACTGGTGCAAGTAATGATTTACAACAAGTTACAAATATTGCTCGACAAATGGTTACTCGTTATGGTATGTCTAATATTGGACCAATTGCTTTAGAAGATGATAACAATGAACAAATGTTTATGGGTGGTGAATCAAATGATGCTATTGCTGATCGAATTGATACAGAAGTTTGTAAAATCATTAACCATTGTGAACAAATTGCAAAAGAAATTATTTTAGATAATCGAGTTGTAATTGATTTAGCAGTTGAGAAATTATTAGATGCTGAAACAATTGATGGTTCTGAATTTAGAGAACTTGTAAGTCAATATACTATTTTACCAAGTAAAGCGGCTTAAATGAATTATTTTCAAGAATCTTAATTTTAAGATTCTTGAAAATAATTCATAATGAACTTTCTGATAAATAACTTACAATGATTAAAAATACGTTTTTAGTTGTGTTGTATTTGATTAATCAACGTTTGAGAATCAAAGATCAAAACGTAGACCTAGCAATCACGAAGCCTTTTTAACTAAGGAAGGGAAGAAAATTATGGAAGACCGCAAGAATGATTTTCAACTTATTTTATGAATATTAAAAAAAAAACCGAACTCAATCTATTGAATCGAATGAAATTCAAAAACTATTAGATAAGATGGATTCAATTAATAAATTAATAAGAAATGATTTGTTAGTGCACTTCTAATAATTGGTGCGCTAACAAACACTTATTTATAGATCTTCACATTAATACCTAAAGCTACAGCAAACCACGTAAAAATCACGCCATAACCATACTAGTACAACCTACAAGAGCTATAGGACTACCCCAATACTCGTTTAAGCAAATCCAACCTAGTGAGCCTGCAAAGAAAATTGAATTTGCTGTTCGAGCCTGAGGTGTTATCGGACGCCCCAACGGCATGTATATTGGTGGCTGACCCGGTAGAGGCGGACCACCTGGACCCCCCAGGTAAACCAGGCGGAGCTGGTTTTGACTGCAGAGGCAGATATGGATTTCCTACGCCAGGATTAACTACTGTAGGACGAACACCGTTTGCTGCACCAGCCGCAATACGTCTTCTTGGCACCAAAATTATATATAATTAATATTACTGGGAGACCTACGTATAAGCCCCAAATAAAGATTGTTTCGAATAAATCAAATATGCTTTTTATACTAATACCGTTTTATCTTTTAAACTAGAAAATCGTGTCAATAGTTAGCTTAAACGTCGTGTTCTGTCTGAAATTTTAAAACATAGAATTTGACTATTATAATTAGGTTCAAAAAATGTTGTAAGAAAGACCAAACTTCAAGATTCTTTATAATTCTTAATTTCGATCTTTCATTATAAAATTTTTTAGACAGTTAACCATTCATAACCTTTCTCTTCCAATTCCTTTGCTAAATCAGCAGAACCTGTTTTAATAATTTTTCCATCTTGCATCACATGAACATATGTTGGATTGATATAATCTAATAAACGTTGATAATGAGTAATTAAAATTATAGATTTATTTTCATTCATGAAATTGTTAATTCCAGTCGAAATAATTTTTAAAGCATCAATATCCAAACCTGAATCAGTTTCATCCAAAATACAAACTTCAGAATCTAATAGGATCATTTGCAAAATTTCATTTCGTTTTTTTTCACCACCTGAAAATCCTTCATTCACATTTCGACTTAGAAATAACGGTGACATATTAACAAGTTTTAATTTTGCATTAATAATAGATAAAAATTCAATAGGATCAACTTCGGGTTTATTATAAAATTTTTGTTTTGCATTGTATGCTAGTCGTAAAAAATCTTCATTACTTACTCCTGGAATTTCAATTGGATATTGAAAAGCTAAAAAGATCCCTAAATGTGATCTATCTTCTGGATCCAGATCTAAAATACTTTCGCCTTTAAATAAAATATCACCGTCTAAAACTGAATAAGCTGGGTGACCTGCAATAACTTTAGAAAATGTACTCTTCCCTGAACCATTTGGTCCCATAATTGCATGAATTTCACCTTTATCAACTTTTAAGTTTAAATTTTTTAAAATTTCATTTTCATTAATCGAAACTTTTAAATCTTTAATTTCTAAAATAGGAGAACTTAAATTCATTAGCCAACACTTCCTTCTAATTTTAATGTTAATAATTTATCTGCTTCTGCGGCAAATTCCAAAGGTAATTCTGTGAAAATTTCTCGGCAAAAACCACTAATCATCAATTCAACAGCTTTTTCTAAACCAATTCCACGTTGTAAAAAATAAAAAATCTGTTCTTCACCAATTTTTGAAGTTGAAGCTTCATGTTCAATTTTACTAGTTGAATTTTGAACTGATATAAATGGAAACGTATTTGCATTAGATAAATTTCCGATTAATAAAGAATCACATTGAGAATAATTTCTTGCTCCTAATGCTTTATTCATAACACTAACTAATCCACGGTAACTATTTTTTGATTTTCCCGCTGAAATTCCTTTAGAAATGATACGACTACGTGTATTCTTTCCAATGTGAGTCATCTTTGTTCCAGTATCTGCTTGTTGATAGTTATTTGTCAATGCTACTGAATAAAATTCACCTTGTGAATTATTTCCAACTAAAACACAACTAGGGTATTTCCATGTAATGGATGAACCAGTTTCAACTTGGGTCCAAGAGATTTTAGAATTAGCTCCAGCACATAATCCTCTTTTAGTGACAAAATTATAAACCCCACCATTTCCTACTTCATCTCCCGAATACCAGTTTTGTACTGTTGAATATTTTATATTCGCATTTTCTAATGCTACTAATTCAACAACAGCTGCATGTAGTTGATTTGTATCATATTGAGGTGCTGTACACCCTTCTAAGTAATTAACTTTACTATTTTTTTCTGAAACAATTAAAGTTCGTTCAAATTGACCTGATTTTTGATCATTAATTCTAAAATAAGTGGATAAATCTAAAGGACAAATCGTGTCTTGAGGTATATAACAAAACGAACCATCTGTAAAAACAGCCGAGTTTAAAGCAGAGAAATAGTTATCACCAATTGGAACTACTGAACCTAAATATTTTTCAATTAAGTCAGGATAGTCATGAACAGCTTCTGATATTGAAGCAAAAATTACACCAGCTTTACTTAATTCTTCTTGAAATGTTGTTCCAATTGAAACACTATCAAAAACTGCATCTACAGCTACATTGGCTAATCTTTTTTGCTCATTTAAAGAAATTCCAAGTTTATCAAAAGTTTTTAATAATTCTGGATCTACTTCACTTAAATCTTTTAATTTTTTTTGAGATTTTGGAGCTGAATAATAAATAATATCTTGATAATTAATTTCTGGAAATTTTAAATAAGCCCATTCAGGTTCAGACATCTGTTTCCATTTGTTAAAAGCCTTTAATCGAAACTTTAATAAAAATTCTGGTTCTTTCTTTTTTTTAGATATTAATCGAACCGTTTCTTCATTTAATCCTTTCTCAATTATATCTTTTTCAATATTTGTTGAAAATCCATATTGATATGTTTTATTAACTAATTTTGTTATATTTTTATTTAATATTTTGTTTGATTGCTTAACCATAAAATAATTATCGAATCTAAACTATATAGATGAATTTTGTAAAAAATTAATTTCTTACTAAGTTGTAATTATTATTATAAAGAAATAATAAGTTGAATTAAACTCTAAGATAATACATTAAACTATTTTAATAAAACTATTCTTTAAAGTTATAACAATAATAAATTATAACTAAATTGTGCTAGATTATTATCATGGTATAATGTTAATTAAGGTTGTTCGTTATAATTCAACCGACAGAACTAATTTAAAAAAAATTAGTTAAATATCTATTATATATTGCCTTTTTATTCTAAGGAGAAATCAATGTCTCAATCTGTATCAGAACGGACTCGAATTAAAAGTGACCGTTACGAATCTGGTGTAATCCCTTACGCTAAA
>JACCDY010247266.1_pt1 | contig 75237 bp, 72 predicted proteins | sample 7446391 | NCBI WGS metagenome assembly JACCDY01 (sample SAMN15323451, study PRJNA562643) | freshwater metagenome | isolation source: river surface water | place: USA:Blue River Watershed | collected 2017-08-18
AAATTTATCGTAAAAAGAACAAATTTTTTAATAAAAAATTTATCGTAAAAAGAACAAATTTTTTAATAAAAAATTTATCGTAAAAAGAACAAATTTTTTAATAAAAAATTTACCAATATTTTATTAACTATTTTTAATTCAAAGATATAAATACATAATATTTACTATTATATTCAGAACGACTACTTAAAAATGTTCCGTTTTTCCAACTACTCTGTTACCGATATTGAGCGTATGGCTACTACTCTTAGTAGCTCAAACATTCAAACTATTCGGAATATGTGTATTCAATGCGAAACTGAAATTGCGAATAAGCTTGATCTAAATAGTGAAACTCAACTATGTACTACCGTTATTACAACGGAAAGTATTTGCGGAATTAAGGAAATGCGTGTTGTAACAAAGTTTACAAACCAAGAAGTGTATAAGTCTGTATGCTATGAATCAGATTTTTTTGATAGAAATCCAAATCCGGCAAATACTAGAAAGATGGATTGTGCTACTATTAAAAACAGTTCCGTACTTCAAAAAGAAGTTGTAAACCAACTTCGTAGCACATATCTTCAACTACTTGAACTTTGTGCTACTGGAATGAGTGAAATCAATGATTTTACGCATTTAATGTATTATCATCAACTCTTTTATTACTATACAAATAAGATTAAGTTCATGCTTGATAAATGGAGTGATAAGATGCTTGAAACATATGAACTAGATAATTCGAATGTTAAGCGCGAAGCTCAACTACGACGTATGAATAGTATCTCTATGAAGCGGTCAATTCCTATACTTATTTGTGGTGGCTTCATTGCTATTCCGCTTATTGTTATTGGTAGTTACCTTTCTATTTGTTGGCTTTCGTGCTACACTGCTTGTAAGATTGCTTCAATTGATGATGAAATCGAGCAAAAGCGCATAGCACAAGCTAAAGATAAGCTTCATTATTGGGAGTAATGTATATAAAAAACAAAAAAAATAAAAATATATATACAAAAAAATAAATATAAAAATATAATCTATATAAATGTATATAATATAAAATGTATATAATATAAATCATAAAAATAGTTAACAAATTATTATTTCTTAACAAATATTATAAAACCTAATAAATTTAATATAAAAGAAAAAATATAATAAATATAATAAATATATATAATAAAAATGAACCATCAAATCTATAAAAATATATTATTTTATGGAACATTTGGAGGATTTGGAATATATTCAATGTATGAAGTAGCCAAAAGTGAATTTAATAAAAAAGATAAATCACAATTTTATTTCAATAAAATGATACATCAATATATTCAATTAAAAAAATGTAATTTTATATCTTCAAATGAAGATTATAAAAATTATATTATTCAAGATAATACAAATAAAGAAAATATATTAAAATTTATTGACCCTGCAAAAATTAAATATCACGAAAATTGTATTGATTATTATGAAGATTTTCAAAAATCATATAATAACTATAAATTATATAAATATGAACCATCTTATAAATTTGGACTTTAACGTTTACCGCCACCTACAAATGTTCCCATTGGACCTTCATAATTACTAAACATCCAAGAGTTAGGACCACAATTGACACCCGTACCAGCTTCAGCATAATTTGCTACCCAAAAATTAGGTTGTAATGGTAAAGGTTCTGTTGAATATCGTGTTCCATCACAACTTTCATAATCACGTTCTTCTTTCTTTAATTGATGATCACGTACTTTACTATAATAATAAACACCATCTTCATCCCATCTATCTGGCATTACTTTACAAGGATATTGACCTTTATAATCAGGTTTATCAGGAGTTTCTATCCATTTATTTGCTTCACGAGCAAATGGCTGAATAGGATTACTTTTTTGATAATTTGCTAAATGAGTATATTCTAATTTATTATCTATAATACCACCATTTTGACCAACATCCATTATAAACTCTCCTACTCCGTTAGTATTTTTTTGAATATTTGCATTAATCACTAAAGTACTATTTTGAACATCAACATGATTTAAATACATATATTCTGCTTTTTCTACATCATTTGGTTTCATACTATTTGTGGATAATACAATATTTCCAGTAACAATTACTTCGTGAGGAGCAGGAATAAGTTGGTCTTTGGTAGGATAACCATTATGATAAGTTGGAAAAATATAAGGTGAAGATGAAATTCCGTAAGGTTTCATTTCAGATTTTTTCATAAATTTAATCGTATGAATACTTAATTTAAGTTGAAAATAATGTTTTAATGATGTTACAAAAAGTTCATATTTATACTCTTTATTTCCTAAAGCATCACTCCAAACTTCAATATTCCCATAATTTGCTTTCTCAAATTGATAAGTACCATTTTTATTTAATAATGTTAATACACGGTCGCTCATTTCATCCATTGTACGACGAAGAAGATCGTCCATTGTAGCATGAACATATGATTTATAAATACACGGTGATTTTAATGTAATTGGTTTTTTATTTACTTTGGATAAAAAGATTAATAATTGTTTTTTAGCAAAATTAGTTTCATCTTCTGTTAAATAATTTGGTTTAATACAATTACCATTTACTTCGTATTTTGGTGTATTACAATCATTTTCTTCTATATTATTTTTATTTATTTTGTTTTTATTTATAATATTTTCATTTACAATATTTTCACTTGATTTATCACTTAATACAGATTTTTTATCATAATTTAATAAATTATTTTTTATATTTTCTTTATGAAGAATAATTAATAAAATAAGTGCTATTATAATAAATGTCAAAAATATAAATGTATTTTGAATCATATTTTAATATAAAATAATATCTATTATATTATTTTATATTTATTTTTATAAAAATATTTAAAATGTAAAAAAAAAAGTAAAATTTATATATTTTATTTAAAAAAATGTTTATGAACATATTTCTTCTTTTCTTCTTTTCCTTCTTTATCTTCTAAATGAAAATCTACTTCATATAAACCAGTTTCACTTTTCTTTATAAATTCTAATTTGGATAACATTTTTGTTGTTTTTGAGAATTTTATATATTTTTCTCTTTCAAATATTGGGTCTTCAATATTTTTTTTTATCAATTCCATATCTTCATCACATAAATACATATTCTTTTTTTGAATAAATTTATTTACTTCTTTCATTAAATCTTTTGTACTCATTTCTTTTACATTTATTTTTATTTTCATATCTTCTGGTTTTACATTTGTTTCAAATATATCATCCGTTAATAAATTTACTTTTCTACAATCTTCATCTTCTTCATAATCCATTATTTTCGCTTTGCCGGGTTTTGTTTTCTCATATTTTGCTTGTTTTTTTAATTCCATATTAAACGTTTTAAATTCTACACTATTTTTAAATGGTCCTTCTATCACTTTTACTTCTTTCTTAAATATGGGTTCAATATAACCATTTTCACAATAAATTTCTTCTTTTATTTTTTTTGTTTTATTTACTAAATTGTTTATAAATAATTCATATTCCATTTTTATTTAAATATTATTATAAAATTACTTTTATAACAAAATAAATAGATATATATTTTATAAAAAAAAAAGAATAAATTTTTTTATTTTATTTATATTTTTAAATTTATATAAAAATATAAATTATTTTGATTTATTTATATATTGATTTATTCATATATTGATTTATATATATCATATACAAAAGAAATATATTTACTTTCATATTCAAAAATATAACTATTTTTATGTTTATATTCTAATCCTTCTATACGAAGTTGGCAAAAATCATAATCAAATCCATTTTCAAATACTTCTTTCTTTCGTTTTCTATTTAATGATTTTTCACATGATTCATATGTATATACTCCTCTTTTTTTTATATACTCTTTTACATGTAATGTTACATTGGGTCCTAATAATATTACTTCGCTTCTTATTTTACACTCTTTCAATTCATATTCCAAAGGTTCTACTGTTGGACATAATATATGATGATCCATATGTTTATATATATGCGTATATATTACATATTTTATTACATTTTTACCAATTTTTTCAGAAACATAGTATAAATATACATTGATTGGAGTCATAAATTCATAATCTTTTACATTGATTACATTTGGATTATAATATACTTTTTCTACATAAACCGGTTTTGAACGATGAATCGTTGATAACATTTCAACATTATGTTGAATATTATTTAATTGTTTTATTTCCTTTTTTAATTCTGCTTTTTGTTCATCATCGTCATTATTTAATTTCATTTTTTTTACACAATTTGATAAATTTTGATTAATTTCATTATCTAAAGATTCTATTATATTACTATCATCTAGATTACTATCATCTAGATTACTATCATCTAGATTGCTATTTTCTATATTATTATTGTTATTAATAATAAAAGTATTTAAATTAGATGATTCCGCTTCTTTTACTTTTCGCACATATTTTCGTTTTGGTTTTCCTTGAAACGTTTCTAATTTCATTTTTATAATATATTTTGTATCATTTCTTTTTATATTTAAGATAAATCATTTTTTAATATTTTTTAATAATTATTATTTTTAATAATTATTAAATTTAGTAACATTTAGTTTATTATATGTTACTTTATCAACTACAATAATAAATTCTTCAAAGTTATTTAGTTCAAGATTAAGATTGTTAACATTGTCTGTATAATTTAGTACAATATTTTTAATATCATTTAGTTTATCAAAATGAATATCCTTTAGATAATTTTGTAGAGTATAATCGCGATATAAAAGAGCATAATCAAATATAATTTGATTTGCGTTATTAAAAAAAGCGATTTGTTCTTCCATCTTATTCAATAAATCAATAAATTTTGTTATAATTGATAATTATCAATCTTTTTTATAATATTTAAAAAAATCAATTTTTTATATAAAATGATTTACGTTAATCAATTTCTGGAATTAACTTTTTAGCATATAAATAATGATTTTTACCACTTAAATAGACTAAATATAAATTCTTTTCTGGATCATAAATATTTGATGACACGTTATATACATTATGTACTTTATATCTATATATATTTTCTGTAGCACTTCGCTCTTTATCACTACATATTGTTACATTGAGACACCGTTTTACAAACTTATATTTGGTATATATATGTACATTTACTTGAAATAATTCCTTAAAAGCATAAGCTTCAATCATTGAACCCCATCTTGTAGGAATAGATATCTTCTTTTTACCTTTTTTACTATTATTTTCTGTTTCTGTTACAATATAATCTGGGTCACCCGCATAAATCGCATAATATTTACTATAATCTTCAATAGATTCTATATAAGGGTCATGAGAAATAAGTACCATATCACGAACAAGTATATTATCACATTCAATCATAGGTTTATCAAGATTATTCATAATCCAAGAACGTAAAAGCTCTTGAAGTCGTCGTGTTAAAACAATTTCATCAAATGTAACTGATTTATCAATATTTTTTGAATAATATTCTTTAATTAATTGTTGAAAATATTTATTATTTTTGATATTTTGTTTATCTTTATGCTCAAGTAAAAATTTTACCATTGCATTATATATACAAGAACCATCTTCAAAAGTTTTCGTTTCAATATATTCATTTACGTTAATGCTTTCTGATATAAATTCGTTTAATATATTGTTATAAACACTATTATACTCTTCAATAGAAGGATAATGGGATTTACAACAACAATAATTCGAATTTTTTACTTTACTTTTTTTACAATTTTGATATTCACAAATTTGATTCATTTTTAAATAAAATTTGTTTTTATATGTTAAAAAGAGTTTTAATTTTATATTATTTTATAAAATCATTTTTTTATAAAATTATTTACGTTAAACTTTATATATAAAGTTTAATCGCTTTAGACGTTCATATTTTGTTAAAATATTAACGCTTTAGTCGTTATTAAAGATTAAAGATTAAAGATTAAAGATTAAGGATTAAGGATTTTAGTTATTCGTATTTATTCAATATCTTCTTCATCTTCTTTACTTTCTTCTTCAATATGTGCTTTACCAACTCCTAACTCCATACGACATACTGGACATTTTTTACTTTCTTTAAGTAACCACGGTTTTAAACATTCGTCATGAAGCACATGTTTACATTTTGTTATTTTTATAATATCATCTTCTTTAAATTCATCATTACAAATAATACATATTTTTGAATCTTCCTCTTCTTTGCTACAACATTCGCAATATTTCTTCGTTTCAATATGATTATATTCATCTTCTGTTAATGTTACTTTAACATCACTCATTGCAGAACCATTTGACCCAAATGTCCCATTAAATATATTACGTATATTATCACTAAATGTATATCGCAATCTAAAAGGATTGCTTAAATGCGTTGAATTAAATAATGTACTTCCTGATAAAGGTAATATATTATTTATTTCATTATATGGATTATTCATCATTCCTAATAAATGTGATATATGTGTCGGTAGATTAGGCATATTTTCATTACGATAATCATTTGATGAATACATAAATACATTTCGAATATCTTCTTCTTCTTCAACCTCTTCCACTCCTATTTCTTCCTCATTTTCCATACTATTTTCAATCTCATTTGCTAATTGATTCATTAAATTATTTATCATATTTTCTTCAAATACTGTAAATTGATTTCTTATCATATGATTATCTTCATTTTGAATATGGTCATTTTGAATATGGTCATTTTGATTATGGTCATTTTGAATATGCTCATTTTGAATATCTTCATTTTGAGATTGATTCATATTTATTTGAATGGGTGGTAATATTAATTGGACAGGCATCAAAGATGGTTGATTTGCTAATAATGGATTTAATGAACTTAATGTGCGAATCTGATTTACATAATTATTTTCTTCTTGAACCATATTTTCAAAATAAGAATCATATTCATCTTCAGCTTTTTTTGTTAAAAATTTATTATAATTATCTATATATTTATTATTTTTTATTACATTTCCATCTTCATCTCTATGACGGTCTTCTATTTCAAAATAAAGTATATCTTCCATATTTATATTATAATTCTTAAGTACTATATCAAAATAACATATATATGATGTATTCATATTATCATCTCCTGTACTTTCAGTATCATTTCCAAAATAAATAGTCCCATTTTTATGTACTAATGTAGTATATTCAATATTATAAATCATTAATGAAAATTTATTTAGTATTTCATCTTGAATATATCCAATGCGTTTATGAGTATCATTTATTTCTATATTTTTTGTTTCATTCAAATATTTTATTTGAAAAATCATTTTTAATAAATATTTAGATACTTTTTCTACTTATTACTATATACTTTTTTTCTTTTTAATATAAAAAGAAAATCATTTTTTTATTTTTTTTATAAAATATTATTTATAAATTATTTATATATTTATAACTATATCAAATCATTCAAATCATAACTAAATCTACACTCTTGGCTCATATCACTATTGGGTGAAAAGGATGTTTTAATTACAAAATATGGGTCTACACCATTTTTTGAAAATAAATCATTTGGATTAGGTGCTCCAAAATTAGATACATCATTACATTTCATTTGAACTTCGCCATCTAAACAATCTTCACAATTACCTCCTGTAATACTCTTTTTATAACATTTCTTTTTATTTTTATGGCATTTATTACAATCATCTAAATTCCGTTTTTGTTCATACATGATTTTACAATCTTTTTCCCCACATTTTTCATCACAATCTTCGCGTTGAACATTTGACGGTTTAATCTTCATTTTTGTTAAAATTCCACGCTCTAAATTTTTTAATAATAAATTTTTATATTGAACAGGATTCGATATTTCCTTAATATTGTTAATACTTTCTTCTTCATTTAAAAAAGTTTCTTTATGTAAAAAATATTTATTTAAAAAAATATATGTACATAATAATAAAAAAAGAATAAATAAAATGATTTTCATATCATTTATTTTTTTACATTTTTTTATAAACATTTCTTATTTTACTATTTACTACTATGATAATTTATATTATTTATATAAATAATTTTTTATTCTCTTATTCTTTCTATTTCAGTTTTTGTTATTTTAACTAATTTTAATCTTTTATTATATACATAAATTATCATACATAATATTAAAAAAATAAGTAATAAAATTATATATAAATATTTATTCATTTTTATATTTTATATTTTCTATTATTAAATAATAATTATTATTTAATAAAATATTTTTAATATATTTATTTTATTTTATTTTATTTTATTTTATTTTATTTTTTTATTCACTATTCACTTTTAGAATAATTATTTGCTGATTTTCTTCCACAATAATTTTTATTTAAATAAAAGTATATAAAATACAATGGACCAAAAAAGATTGCAAGTATTAAACCAATAATTTTTTCAATAGTTGAACCTGAAAATCCAAAACAAAATAATGAAGTAATAAAAGCAATAATACCAATAATCATCCATATAATTAAAAATATACCAATACCTACAAATGCACCTATAGCTCCTTTATTTATTTCTGTAGTTGTTGTAGTTGGTGTGCTTGATGTATCTGTAGTAGATGTAGTTGTTTGAGATGATTCCATATTTTCAATATTATCTTCTTTTACTATATTATTATCTGATATATCAAACATTTGATTAACATTTGCTGTTAAACTATTATCAATTTCAGCATTATCTAAAGGCGCTAATTGAGTACCATCATATCCATCAATATCCATTTTTTTGTGTTTATATAAAATTATATGATATTTATTTTTTAATAAAAATACTAAAATGCATTAAAATATAATTAAAATAAATTATTTTTTTTTATAAATAATTTAAATATATATTGTTTTACTAAATATAATTCATCTTCATTTAAATCTAAATTTTTTAAATAATTTTCTAAACTAAATTTATTTAATATACTATTTTCAGCAATATATGAACAATCATAATCTTTATATTCTATATTACATTCTTTCATAATATGTCGTTCATTTACATCATTATTACTCATTATCCTTAATATTTTACAATTCGTTGTATCATTTATTATATGATAACCAGATGATTCTAATATTTTATTAAATAATATTTCAAACTTATTTTCATAAAAATCTAATTGATTATATATTTCATTATTTATATCAATCTTTAATGGTGTTCTAAAAATATATAAATCTTGTAAATGCGAATATAATAAATTATTAAATGAATTTTCTTTAAATACATTTCCATCTAATTTTCTTTCAATACGTGATATAGCATAAATATAATTCGTTTCAAATAATTTAAATTGTATATTTTTTATATCATTTTGTATTGGAATTAATATATCACTTCTAGATAAATATATAATATCACCTATATAATTATTATTAAAATAATCAATTACTTTATTTATTTTTAATATATGTGGATTTATTTCATCATTTTGAATAAAAATAATTTTATCTATAAAATCATTATTTAATTCATTTTTAAAATAATTTTTTAACATATCCATAGAATTATGATGAAAAATTATATATTGATTAAATAATTTATTTTTACAATTTTCAATCATACATTTTATTTGAATCTCATTTGTTATATCATTATTTGTATGATTATAAAATGTACAATAAACATGCTTTGTTTTAAAATTATTTTCTTTTGAAAATATAATATTTATATTTTTTTTATATTCTTTCTTTATATCTTTAGATTTATTTTCTTCTTCTTTCTTTTCTTCATTATTATTTTCTTCTTTTTTCTTTTCTTCGTTATTATTTTCTTCGTTATTATTTTCTTCGTTATTATTTTCTTCTTTATGAACTTTTTTTATTAACTTTATCTTTTTTATATCATTATTACTATTTTCTGTACTACTATTTACTGTACTACTATTTACTGTACTACTATTTGTTGTATTATTATTAAAATAATTATTTTTAAATTCTTCAAATATAAGATTTAATTCATCTGTGCCACTTAATTTATGATAATTATTTAAAAAATTATTTTGATTAAAAGTATGATTTTTATTATTTGTTAAATCTTTTAATACATTTATTAACGCTTTATATTTATCCATATGTTTATGTAAAATAAATTTATTTAAACTTATAATTTCTTTTATATTTTTTGTGAAAAAATCATCTTTATTATCTAAAAAATAAAATATACAAAATGCATTTTTTAAAAGTTCAATAATATTATTACCAGAATATATATCAATTTTTCCAGAAACCATACCTTCTAATAGTGCTTCATTTTTACATAATATATCATGCATTTTTTCCTGATTATTTATAAAAATTAAAGAATAATTATTCTTTTCAATTGAATTTTTACATACTCTAAATATAGATTCATAATGATTTAATTTACTTTCATTGACCTTATCATATATTACAATATAATTTAAATAATTTGATTCCATTTTATTATTTTTAATATATTTTATATAAAATCTCTTTATGTTTAATTTTTTATATGAAATAATTTTTATTATATTTATAAAAAAAAATATTTTTTTTATAAAAAATGAATTTATATATTTTTATATTTTTATATTTTTATATTTTTTTAAAAATAAATGGATATAAAGGAGTTTTACTATATAATAGTAGAAAGAAAGATTTCTCGTAACATTACATTACTTTAACCACTATAAAAATGGAAAACAAACAACCTAAAGCCAGTGCCTACAAACAACTTGCCCAAATTGTAGACGATATTAAACAAGAAAAAATTTCTGTTAAACAAGCAATGGGCAAAATTCAAATTAAAGATGGACCTCAAAGACCTTATGCTAAAGTAAGTCGCAGTGGTGCTGTTGCCCTTTTTGGAATTTCAAAAGACCCCATTGTTCTTTATGAATCCCAATGGAACCGTCTTATTAAAACTGTACAAAGTGGTTATCTTACTAAATATATGGATTACAACAAAGACCGTATTAGTCATGGTAGACCTCGTAAACAAACAACTACTAATGGAGTTGATTCAGTAGTTGGTGCTTCAGTAAGTGTTGAAGAGGTTAAAAGTGATTAAAATAAGAAAGCTCTTATAAACCTTTAACATAAATTTAATATAAAAATGAGTATAAAGAGATTTATAGAATAAATAATATAAAAAAAGTTTTTATATTATTTAATAAAAATGGTCAAACGCAAATTTGAAGAAATCATTCATGAAGATGACGAATTATTAAAAGGAGCTATTACTTCTTTATGCTCCCATGCACGTGATAGAGCCAAGAAAGTTGTTAATGAATTTGATTCAAATTTTTTTGAAGAATCATCGAAAGCTTGGAAAGCAAATAAAATAGAAAAAGAAAATAGCACTTATAAATATAAATGTACCTTTCGTAATAAAAAAAAGATACGTTGTAGTCGAGCATTATATGAATATGAATTAAATTCTAAAAATAAACCATATAAAGAAAATTCTGAACATTTTTGTAAAATGCATATATATAAAAAATATAATCCAGAAATTCATACTTTTTGTTAAAATATATTTTTCATTTTTTATAATAAAATGAATATAAAGAAATAAATAGTAAATATATGTAAATGATATAAAATGAATTTATTTTCATTTGAATTCTATAAAAATAAAGAAGAAGAAGAAGATTATAAAAAACTTTTAATCCATAATGAATTACGAGATTTGATTAAAAATAGTAATTCTTTTAATTATTATCACATTTATAATTTTTATATATTAAATATTGATTATATTTCAATTGATGATTTATTTAAAAATATGATATTTTTTGGAAATATAGATGGTTTCGATTATTTAACAAAATCATTTCATCAAAATAAAGGAATCAATGGATTTGAATTATTTTCACCATTTTATTCATATTTACTCAATAGTATTACAAATATAAATAATATACTAATGTATGAATATATTTTTGAAAATTTCCCATATATAAAACCAACATTTTATGATATTATATTAGCAATAAATTATGGAAATATTGATATATTACATTTTTTTATAAATAATTTTACAATAGTTGAACCAACTGAAAATGAAGTAAAAGATTTTGATAGCAAAGAATTTTTAGAAAAAGTAAAAGAAAAGAAAAATGTATCTTATATACGAATTGTTTTTGATATTATTCAAACATCTAACTTTTTACAAAATATAATTATAAAAGATATTGGTAAAAATATTAATTTTACTTTTATTTCTAAAAAATATTTTATTGAAGCAATTATGAAAAGTATAATTGATAGTAGTGATTCAATAAGAATCACACGAAATATTAGTTACTCTTATAATGCTTAATAAACTTTATTTTTTATATTAAATTTAATAAATTATATTTAATAAATATAGAAAAAACAACAAAAATGAACAGAAGTCAAAGTCCATTAAGTCAAAGTCGTCGTAGACAATTATCCAGAGCTTTAGATATTGAGCCTACACGTAATCCAGAAAGATTAAGACAATTAATGCAATCCATGTCAGAAAGTAAAACTGAACGAAAAATAAACCGCGGAATAGTTAAAAGTGCCATGCACAAAGCAGGAAAATTATTAAGTGATAAACAAAGAGAAAGAGACAATATATTAGAAATGCCAATTGAAAATATGTTAGGAGTACCAAATGTAACGAGAAGAAATAACAATGTTTATCAAAGACAATCAGCAAGTATAAGAGCTAATTTACGTAAACCAAACGCACAAGCTCTTATTGAAACAAAAGTACGTCCAGTAGAAAATTTAATGAGACGTTTACAACAAAAAGTTAATTTAGAACAAGCTGAACGTAGAAGAAAAGATGAAGAACTAAATAGACAAATGAAAGAACTGGAAAGACGTTTAAACGCATTACGAAGACCATTCTAATCATACATTTTTAATATAATAACATAAAATTAATTCTATAAGATATATAAAAATATTTTTTTATATATATAAATCTTATAAATCTTATAAATCAGTAATTAAATTACTAAAAATCATCCGAAATTTCATATACATCCGTATTTTCATTTACATTTGATTTTACATATTCACCTACACGCACTTCAAAGAAATTGGATTTAGGACGAAGTGAAATTAATTCCATCCAATCAAATGGATTTTCTACTCTATAAAACTTTTCATATCCTAGTTGAACAAGTAATCTATCTGCTACAAATTCAATATATTGACACATTGAATCTGCATTCATTCCTAGAAGACGTACTGGAATTGAATCACATACAAACTCTTTTTCAATATCTACTGCTCCACGAATCATTGTATGAATTTGGGATTGAGGAATGCGATTTTGAATCTTTGAATAAAGAAGTGTTGCAAATTCACAATGAAGACCTTCATCTTTACTAATAAGTTCATTACTAAATGTTAGACCCGGCATTAAACCACGCTTTTTAAGCCAATAAATAGCACAGAAACTACCTGAAAAGAAAATACCTTCAACAATTGCGAAACCAACAAGTCGTGTAGCAAATGATACATCTTTATTTTCAATCCATTGTTGAGCCCATTGTGCTTTTTGTGATACACACGGAATGGTTTGAATTGAATTTAGAATTTTATGTTTTTCTTCTTTGTCTCTTACATATGTATCAATAAGAAGGGAATAAGTAAGAGAATGAACAGCTTCATTATAAATTTGATATGAATAAAAATTGCGAATTTCAGGAATTTCAATTTCACGAAGAAAACGTTGAGCAAGATTTTCCATTACAATACCATCACTTCCAGCAAAAAATCCAATTACATTTTTAATAAAATTTTGCTCATTTTCATTTAATTGCTCCCAATCACTCATATCCTTTGCTAAATCAATTTCATCTGCACGCCAAAATGTTGATTCTGCCTTTTTATACATTTCAAAAATATCATGATGAACAATGGGGAAAAGAACATAACGCGATTCATTTTTTTGAAGAAGCATTTCAGTAGCATCGTGCTCTTTACCATGAATTTCAAAAAAAGCCATTTTTTATATAGTAATTTAGATTTCTTCTATTATTTACTTATATTTTTCTTTTTATATTTATTTTAAGAGAAAAATAAAAAATCACTTTTTTTATTTTTTTAATTTTATTTTAATTTCTTTAAGAAAACTTTTCTATAAAAGTATCTATATTTGGATTTAATATATATGTCATATTTTCATTTATCTTTTCATCACTCCATTCCCACCACTTTATACTTAATAATTTTTCAATTTGAGCTTCACTAAATCTATATTTTATTACTTTACACGGATTACCACCCACAATGGCATACGGTGGTACATCTTTTACAATATGTGAATTCGCTGCAATCACTGCTCCATCTCCTATTTTCACTCCACTCATAATAGTTACATGACTTCCAATCCATACATCAGAACCAATAATTACATCACCTTTACAATAGGAACCATTTAAATTTGGATTTGATTCTATTTTTGTTGCATTTGGAAAAGATTGATTTCCAACAATTCCAAAAGGAAATGATGATACTAATTGCGTATAATGATTTCCGCCTAAATACACTTCAATATCATCTGCAATGGAACAAAAGTGACCAATCACAAGATTATAATGTTGCTTCATTTCTGGCCAACGACGTATTTTAACATGTTCCATTCCATAAGTATGACGCCCGACATAGATCATCTTTATAAAATATATAAATATATTATAAGAATTATTTATAATATATTGTTTATTCTTTTATATTTAAAAAAAGATTATAAATAGAGAGATTACATATTCAAATGATTACTTTTTTAAATTATTTTTTTAAAAAAAATAGAGAAGAAACAAAATATAAAAAAGAAAAAAGATTTATTATACATTATTATTTAAAAAGTTTAATTAGATATGAAAATAAAATAAATAAAATATATGATATTCAATCATCCTCTTTTTCAAAAATTTATATGAATCAAAATTTATTTGATTTATTCATAAATATAAATCAAATAAATATTTTTAATAAAGAAAAAGAAGAAGAAAATGAAAAAAATATGAAACATATATTATTAAAAAATATAATTAACAAAAATCTTAATTATGATGATTTTGAAACATTATTTTTAAAATATTTTAAAATAAATGATACTGATTATGTAATTATAAAAGAATTTGTAAAACCTTATTATAAAGAAAAAATAAAAGATAAAAATATTTTAAAAATGATTAGTTCTATTTTTTTATTTTATGTTACTTATGTACAATTTTATATGATTATTCACGAATTTTTAGAAATAGATAATAAAGAATTAGAATATTATTTATATTTATTTATATATCAAAATGAAAAAGATAATAAAGAAAAAATGCGTTTTATTCAAAAAGAATTAAAATTTGAATATTTTGATTTTTATATAAATCATTTATTTAAAATATTCTATTTAACAATTCATTTCATAAGTGATATTACAAATATTATTTATCATTTTGATATTCATGATATATTTTTATTAAAAAAAGAATTTTTAAAAAAAATTTTACTTAAAAAAATAAATTAAATATCTTATTTAATGATAGAAATAAAAATATTTTAAAATGGCTGGTGTATCTTCTTCAAACTCAAATAGCTCTTCTAGCTCTTCTAGCTCTTCCCGCCGTCGTCGCACTACTTCTCATGTTAGTCGCGGTCGTAGTCGTACTCCTGTTCGTACTCCTCCACGTCATGTAAGACGTGCTACTTCTCCTCCACGCCTTGAAAGAGTTTCACGTATAAGACCTCAACAATTACAATTTATTGGTAATTATGAAGAATCAAATAATAATTTAGCTTCTAGAATGCCTATTTTATTTTCAGAATCACCTTCACCTACTCATTCACAATTATCAACATTTTCAAATAGCTCTTCTTCATCTTCTCCTCTTCTTCTTCAAAGAAGAGATTATAGATCATTCCCACCTTTTACAGTAGATGGAGGTGCTAAAAAGAAACGTACTACCTCTACTAAAGGTAAGAAGAAACGTACTACTACCTCTACTAAAGGTAAGAAGAAACGTACTACTACCTCTACGAAAGGTAAGAAGAAGCGTACTACTCGTAAATAAATAATTTAATCTTTTTATCTTTTTATTTTAATCTTTATTAACCCATAATGGATTAATAAAAATTTTTGCATGATATTTATTTTTTAAAGCTTCATGAAAAGAAACATGTTCACATATTTCACCATATTGACATAATCCATAATATTTTTTCTCTTCTTTCATTTCCTTTAATTTACTCATTTTATATATTGCTGCTCCTCCAAATGCTGAGATTACTGGTATTAATCCTCTTTGTAAAGCATAGGGTTTCTCATATTTTCCTATATAATTTTGATAAGATACTTCATATGGAACTTTATGAGCTAAATCACGTTTCACCATATACCAACAATCGTGCTCTATATGACCTTTTTTCCTAAATGCCCATATATCATAATATTTAACTTTTTGATTAATTGCTTGTATATCCCATATATCTTCATTAAAATCAAATATATGATGAAATGTATCTACTATATCTGTTGTACAATTTACATCATCCATATCCATATTTAATAAATAATCATAAGTATCATATTTTTCTAACACATAATTTAATAACTTATTTCTAATATATGCTAATCGCTCCGTTCTATATTTATATGTAGCATCTACATTACTTTCAAAACAACATTCAAAATCTTTATCTTTTTCCATATACGATTTTAAGATAGATACTGTATTATCTGTTGAATCATTTTCATATAGCACAATTTTGTAAGAACCAAATAAATGAACAATAGCATAAATATTTTTTAATACAGCTTCTAAATATACTTCATTGTTACGTAATGCTCCAATGATTATTATTTTTTTATCTTTTAAATAATTCATTTTTTAGAAAACTATCTTCTTTTATTATATATTTTTTATATTCAATTAAAACTTAAAGAAAATAATTTTATAAAAAAAAAAATAATTTTGTAAATAAAAATAATTTTATAAAAAAAATATAAAGTAATATTATAGATATTAAAATAAAAATGTATTCCTTATATCACGATAATCGTAATAAATGTGTTTCTTTAATTCCCCATTTTGATGAATGTTGCAATTATTATATGGATCGTGGTCTCCATGTTGAAGGTAAACTTTCTGATGAAATTGGTATTTTATCACCCGAAGTTGGTGATATTAAAATCTCTGCTCGTGAAGATAATTATGAAGGTTGGTTAGTTTGTGATGGCCGTGAAGTTAGTCGTACTACTTATAGTGCTCTTTATTCCGTTATTGGAAGTCGTTTTGGTAATGGTAATGGTTTAACTACTTTCAATCTTCCTGATTCTCGTGGTCGTGTACCTCTTGGTGCTCAATCATCAACTGGTACTAGCTACTATTGTGTAGGAAATAATGGTGGTGAAGAAACTCATATTCTTTCTGTTAATGAAATGCCTAGTCATAATCACGGAGTAACTGATTTAGGTCACTCTCATACTCAAAATAGTGCAAATGATGATTTTAATAATAGTAGTGGTAGCTATCCTTCTGGAAGTAATCCAAGTTATGCTGCTTATGATTCGGGAAGCATAAATTGGACATCTACTATTCTTTCAAATACTACTGGTATTTCTATTCAAAATACTGGTGGTGGATTAGCTCACAACAATATGCAACCTTACATTGTATTTGGTAATTACTTTATTTATTGTGGTGTTAAAGATAGTCGCAAACCCGAATGCGATTCCAGTTTTGGTGTTCAACCTTGCAATGATTAAAAATAAAATATAGAAAAAAAATAAATATAAAAATATAGAAATTTATTTAAATAATTGATATTATTTAAATAAAAAAATCTACTCTATTATTATAGATATTTAAAAAAATGTACTCCCTTTATCACGACAATCGCAATAAATGCGTTTCCTTAATCCCCCATTTTGATGATTGTTGCAATTACCATATGGATCGTGGTTTACACGTTGAAGGTAAACTTTTTGACGAAGTTGGTATGGTATCATCCGTTGTAGGTGATCTTAAAATGTCAATTCGTAATACTGACTACGAAGGCTGGTTAGTTTGTGATGGTCGTGAAGTTAGTCGTACTACTTACTCAGCTCTTTGGGATCTTTTCAGAAATGGTGGTACAAATAGTCCTTTTGGTAATGGTGATGGTTCAACAACTTTCAATCTTCCTAATGCTCAAGGTCGTGTATTAGGTTCAGTTACTTCAAATCTTTCTACGAATAACTTATCTATTCGCTGTGTTGGTGACTTAGTTGGTGCTGAAACTCACACTCTTACTATAAATGAAATGCCTTCACACACTCACACAGACTTAGGTCACACTCACTCTTATACAAATACACCAAATGACCAATCAGTTGATACCGGTGGTGAATCTGCTGCTGATCAATCAGATGTAGGTCAAACAACTGGTGTTGGTTTCGCTAATATTCAAAATACTGGTGGTAGTTTACCTCACAACAATATGCAACCTACCTTATTCATTGGTAACACTTTCATTTATTCTGGTGTAAAGAATCCTTCTTCTGAATATAATGAACCTTGTAATCCTACTCCTCCTTATGTCATCCCTCCTTGTGTTGATTAAAAAGTTTATTCTTTTTATATAAAAATATTATTTTTATTATTTTTAACAAATTATATTTTGTTAAAAAATGTATTTTACATAAATAGTAAAATGAAAGATTTAAATCAAACAACCATTAAAAAAGACGCAAGCGAAACAAAAATAAATCCAATTATTATTTATGCTTTAGAAGATTGCCCTTATTGTAAAAATGCTGTAAAATTATTAGATTCACATAAAATAAAATATAATAAAATAATTGTTGAAAATGATACTAAAATAAAAGAAAAATATAAAAAACAATGTGCTATGGAAACTTTCCCAATGATTTTTATTCAAAATCCTGATAATGAAAAAAAATATATAAAATTAGGCGGTTTTAGTGATTTGCAAACATATATTCAATTAAGTAATCAATTAGAAGAAAATAATATTAATATTAACATATTAAAAGCGCTAAATGATTTACTTTAAGAATAATTCTTTTTTACAATAAACTTTTTATTTTCTTCTTCATATATTTCTTTAATCTTTTCTTTATTAATTTTATCTTTGTTTTTATTTACATAATCTATATATTTATTTAAATCATCAATTTGCTGATTTCTTAATCGTATCATCTCTTCTAACTCTTTTATACGCTTATTTTGTAATATATCCTCTTCTTCCATTTCAATTATTTTTTTCTTTTCTTTTGCATCTTCTTTCTTTGGAACAGTACCATATATACTTCCATCTTTATCTAAACATAACATACAATCATCATCTTCTTTACAACCATTTTTATCATCATTTTTTTCACATTTTCCTTTAGCACAGCTATTTTTACATTTTATTTTATCTAAATGATGATTACTTTCTTTATCTTGAATTAGATAATAAGTATCTTCATTTTTTATAAATGAATTCATAAAATGATATATATCACTTCCATAAAAATAGACTATACATATTATACTCATCAATATTACAAATAATATAATCATGGTTAATATATTTGAATTTCCTGAAGATGATTGAATTGGATTCGGATTCATACTTGGATTCGGATTTACATTTGGTAAAACTTTATTTTGAATAGGATTCATATTTACTCTTCGATTTATAAAATTACGCTTATTTTCCATATTTATATATAAACAATTCTATATATAAATAATATTTTTATAATCTTTATTTATTTAATAATATTTTTATTTTTTATAAATTCCATAACATAATACCATTGCTCCAACTACACCTAATACAAATCCTAAATGATATACATAAGTCATATGTTTATATATAGCTAACCAAGCTTCGCGGTCTTCTTTTTCATCTAAATCCGTAATCATATAAGATGATTTAGGATAAAATACATAGAAAAAGTAATTTACTACAAATACAATAGCACCTACTAAACATACATTCGTAAGTACTGATTTTTTCATATACATTACTACAGCAAAAGCAATCATAATACCTAATACAAAACCCATAATACAAATCATTAAACGTTCTTTACGAATTGCATGATACTTTTCTAATTGCTTTTCACTTAATAGCGATTCATATTTACTCATTAAAGTAAATTTGTTAGGAGAAATCATTGTAAATAACATTGCTATAATTAAACCAATTGCAATTACACAAGAAATATTACAAGTCATTTTATCTTTATTTTTACTATTTACTATTTACTATTAAGAATTTTATTTTTAGAAAAATAAAGATTATTTATTTTATGCATTACAATTTTCCTCTTCTCCTGCGTCGCTTGCACTTTCTTCTTCATCTATTTCATGATCATTTGTAAAATCATATGATTCATTATTTTCTTCATTGATAATTATTTGATTTTCTTTTGATTTATCATATATATAATTTGTAATAAATTGTGATTTATTTATATTACTTTCTTTGAACATATTTAATTCAACTTTTGTATTATATTTTTTATATATATTTTGCTCTATTTTTTCTGTATTTTTTACAATCTTATAAGGTACATCTGACTTACCAAATGTTCTAAATATTTTTACAAAAAAATGTAAATCACTTCGATTCGATAATATATATACATGTTGAACATATAACGCTGTATATTTCATGATAGATTTATAAAAATTTGCTTGCTTCATTAAATTATCCATATTAAATGTCGAATTATCACATTGAAATAAATCTAATAATATAATGATTCTTTGTTTTTCATCTTTTGCTTTTAATAATATATTTATAAATGAATTTTGATATAATACTAAATTTTCATCACTAAAATCATCCGATTTTATTGTTATATATACTATGGGAAATTCATTTACTAAAAATCCAGCAAACATTTTTAATATTTATTATTTATAATTTAAATATTATTTATAAATAAAATAATTAAACTCTATTTAATCCATGAATATTTATTTATTTATTTTACGAAAATATATTTTATAAATAATATTATTTATTTATAAATATCTATAAATATTTATAAATAAATATGAAAACTAAAAATGCTTATGCTTTATTATGTCGAAAAGTATATACTATTCAATTACAACTTATTCAAAAAATGATTCAATCTCATTTATATAATCATTATACTTTTTTTGTTTTTATTGATGATAATACTCAAGATATTTCTGAATTTAAAATAAATTATCCAAATATTCAATTTATTCAAATTGAAGATTCTATTTGTTTAGAAAAAGGTTATAAAAATATGACGTATAGTATTACAAAAACACCTGTTTCTTGGGATAAATCTGTTTATTATTTTTGTGAAGTTAACAATTCATTTGATTTTATTTGGTTTGTTGAAGATGATGTTTTTATTCCTAATGTTGAAGCCATTTCTTATTTAGACAATAAATATAAAGATTATGATTTATTAACAAAAGAATTTAATTTATCTATGAGTTATGATAGAATAGATTGGCATTGGCATTTAGGACGAAATAATGCTCCGTTACCACTTTTTGGAAGTTTGGTTTGTACTTTACGTGTTTCTAAAAAATTATTATCTATTGTACATAATTATGCACATACTTTTAAAAAACTTTTCTTTTTAGAACTTATGTTTCCAACATTAAGTGCTCATCATAAATTAAAAAATAAAATCGTACCTGAATTAAAAACAATCGTTTATAGATTTCCTTGGGAACATAATCAACATTTAATACAAAAAAACTTTTTATATCATCCTATTAAAAATGTAGAAGTTCAAAAATTATTTTATGAAAAAATAAATCATACAAAATTATAAATACAAAAAAGTAAAAGTAAAAAATGAATATAAAGAAAATAAGTATTAAATAAATATATAAAATTATAAAAATGAGTGATCATTATAAATTTAGTTTTAAACAATTTTCATCTTTTATGAACCGGAAAAATAAAGAAAATGATTCTGTTCCATTTATTCCTACAATAATGCCTAATAAATCATATATTTATAACGTTGTTAAAAATAAAAAAAATCAAACTCTTCGCGATATATGGAGTGGACTTGGTTGGGAAGAAGAAGTAGACCATAAATCTGGATTTGAATTTGGTAAATATTTAAATATGGTCATTCCACAACGTACTTTTGAAAAAATTGAAAATGAATATAATGGTGTAAAAATGAAAGTTCGTTTATATCATTGGTATGAAATTCCATTTATTGTATGTATTATTTATTCCTATTTTGATATTGTAAACTTTATTCCAGCACATTGGCTTTATGCTTTTTATGAAGAAACAAATATTGCTTACATTGTTTATAATTTACTTCGTTCCAATATTAAATTAAGTAGCGAAATACGAAGTAAATTAGAAGCATTATCTCATAATCGTATTGAATTACACGCTCTTGAAGAAGTTATTTATCAACAATGTCCATTACTTATCAATAAAAATCATACTTTTAAACATTATTATAAAATTAACGCAAAATATGGTATTACGATTGAACTTCTCATATTAAATTACTTATCTCAAAAATAGTTTAACAAATAAATTTTATTATAAAAATTATAAATTTTAGTTAAAAATTATAATTTATTTACGTTATATCATATCGTAGATTTACGTCATATATAACAAATTTAAAAAAAATTTACAGAAAGAAATATTTATAATTCTTTTTATTGTAATAATAAGTACTAAAGTATCTACTTTATCTGCGCTCTATTTTATTCTTAAGAAGTTAAAATGATTTCTGCTAAGAAAATCGCTCACGCTACCAAGCTTCCTCGTATTCAAACACGTGGGTTTGTTAAGGAGTTTGTGAATGCTATCTCAGAGAAAGAGATTCAGTATTTTTATGATGCTGAGCTCATTGGAAGTACAATGGAAAACGTTTACGCTACTACTGACCAGAAGTCTCGTTATGAGGTTGTGAAGGCTAGTATGGTAAGCGTAGAGTACATTGGTGACTTTACCTTTGACCTTATGTTCCGAATGATGAACATTCGTGAAAACGTGGATGAGCGTACTGCTATGGAAATTGCTGGATTCGTCCAGCTTTATCTTCCTCAACGTACTTTTAGCAAGGTTCCCATTACTGTTAACTCTGTTGACATTGATGGTAACCCTGTAACAAAGGTTCTTGAGGTTAAGCTTTACTACGCTTACGAGGCGGATGCTGTACAGTGGCTTATTAAGGCGTTCTTTAACAGAACCGACCTTATTGATGAGTCACATCGTCAGCTAAATGTTGTCACAACGACATATATGGTTCTTAACGATTATATCAAAAAGAATCCTGTAATTAACACTCTTTTTTTCGGACCGGATGGAGCTGCAAATGTTCACAATCACCTTACTTTCCAAAGTGAGATGACAACCATCCGTTTCCCAACCACATTTCCTATTTTTACACCTTGTGAACAAATGATTGAAGGCCATCCTATTTTTATGTGCTCCGGTATTTTTACCATCTACATTGAGCGTTTTGCGTCTTCTTTTACTTATTGCTCTTAATATATAAATTTATTTATATAATAAAAAAAAATAAAAAGAAAAATATACAAAAAAAAGAAAAAAATATAAAAAGGAATGTTTATAGAGGTTATCCTTCCTCAACTCATAAAAAATTTATTCAATTAATTACTTGAAGAATCTACCGAAATATAATTATTATATTTACTTGGTTGATTTAACATATTAAATTTAAATACTAACATATGATCTTCACCACGGAATTCAAAAGGAGTTCCATCAGGATTACAAAATTCTAAATCAATATATGGTAATCGTGCAAGTGGAGGATTAAAATTCTTTGTTACACCATCTACTGGAATGGTTCCTTGATTAATAATTGTACACGGTTTATCTTCTGCTAATTGTATAATAGTATATGAATTTTCGGAAGCATTATTACTATTATAATTCCAGAAATCCCGAATTTTAATAACAACATATGGACTACATTCAACATAAAATATATTGGGTGATGTTAATAGTGACATATTTCCTATTAAACCAAGACCACTTAATACTGTTAAATTTCCAAGTGGAGTTCCATCTAATACTTCAAATGTAAATGAACTATTATTCTTAATTTCATAAATACGAATTTCACTTCCATTTAATATTAAATAATCTCCCACATTAAATAATGATTTAAAATCTCCTGAATTGGATGTAGCATATAATCGCATTAATGGATATCCATTTAGACTTTCAACTCCTAAATTCGTAATTCCATTAATATTTATATTTGATAAATTGATTTCAGTTGAATTATATTGACTATTCTTAAAACCAATGACTACATCAATGGAACGATAAGGACAAGGATTACAACTATCATTTAATACATAATTAATATTATAAACAAAATCTGTATTACTCTTTCTATTACTTTGAATTCGTAATGTATTATTTATTTGATTTTTTGTAAAATTATATTTATTTGTTAATGATGTAAATAAATTACCATACACACCATTTAATGTATTTAATAATTTTTCATTATTATATTGACCTTCTGGAAGTGCTATGGATGTTAAATTAATATTATCTTCCGTTATAAAAAACTGATTGTTAAATTGAGTAATATTATAATATGTATTTGGAATTGAACCATATATTAATTCAGCACTTACTATATCACGCCATTCTTGAGGAACATTTAATCTATATTTATTTGCTTCAGGATATTTATTCATATCACGGTCACGACTATCTACTACAAAATATTTTGCACTACGACCGTGTGTAATATTACGGTCGGGTGGTTTTGTAATAAATTGTGTATAATCATCTTTCACACTTTGTATAGATTGATTTATCGATTGAGGATAATTACTAAAATTATTTAATGCTCGTGACATCTTATTTTTTAAATATATAAATCTACTTTATGATTATATTTTTATATTATTTTTTAAACATATTTTTAACAAATTATTTTTTTTAAATAATTTACTTTTTAACTTTTTTTTATAATGCGAATAAATAAATATATATAAAAGTATTTTTATATTAGAATATATATTTTTTATTAATAAAATGAGTAATTCTAATATATTTGATTTATTTACTTCAAAAGAAAATATTCATATTATTAAAGAGTCAATATCATCTACTATACAAAATGATTATCAACAAAAAATCGGCAATCGTTATGATGATTTAATTGAAAATAAAATGAAAGAACTTATGAAAAGAGTGGATAATAAAGTTCCTGAAGGAAAAAGTAAAAAAGATTATATTTTAATGATGAATAAAAAATTAATTAGTACCTTTTTATTACCAACTATTCGTGCAAATGCAATTAAAGAAAAATCACGTAATCAACCACCTATTTCAAAAAAAATTTATGATGACCCTCAAGATTTACTTAAGCAAAATAAAGTTCGCGATGATCAATTTAATCTTCCACTTGAAGATATGAGTCAACGTTTTATACCCGATTATCCTCGACAAAATAATAAAGCTGATGTTCAATTAAAACGTATGGAAAATGAACGAAATATTTATCAAAGCTTTTCTAATGGAATGCCTTCAAATATTCCTAAATTTCAAGATGATTTACCTGAAAAAAGACCTGATGAAACATTAGCATTATTTAATCAATTAAAAGCTTCTTATAATGAAGAACGTATTAAAAATGGTGATGATGTTGAAAATGTTTTTAAAAAAGAAGAAATTATTCAAAATAATGTACAAAATAATGATTTTCAAAATCCATTTCAAAAGAAAAAAGTAATATTACGAAAAAATAAATTTGAAACACCGATTGAAGAACTTCATAAAATAGATGAAAATACGAACGTAGTAGGAGATGACAAAATAAAAGAATTATTAACAGTACCTCAACCCAATATACAAGGATCAATACCTTTTTTTCAAAATAATATGAATGTAGTAGAGAAAAAAAGAAACAAAATATTAATTCACTTTTCTTCCAATTATCGCAATTTTGAATATCATAAATCATCTTCTTCTATTCGTATTTATTTAACACCTTATTTTGATAATATTGAAGATAATTTTGTTTATTTTTCTATTCCTGAATATACGGATAAACACGGGAATCTTATTTATGACTCATTTACTTTAAAACATAATATGAACCATCATATTCAAATTCCATCACTTAAAAATATATATTCTATTCAACTTGATAAAATTAAATTAAATAAAAATATAAATCAAAATAAATTAAAGGCAGAATTATTACCACGAATAATGGATGATAATAATAACAATAATAAAATAAATAATACTTTTTATCATAATTATTCATATGAAAAACGTGATTTATTTTTATATGATAAAAATGAAGATATTTATAAAAATAGTAATCAAAACTCAAATATGTATGTTGATTTACAAAATGTAATCCGAAATAATTATATTCAAATTAATATTTATGATATTTTTGATCATAAATTATTTTTTGAAAAAGATATTTTATATATCAATAAAATTGAAAAAAATGATAAAGATCATACAATTCTTTTATATAAAAAATATGATATAGAAAAAGATAATATTGATTTACGAAATATAAATAAACAAATTTATATGTATTCATTATTACCAGACGAAAATAATTTAAATTACGTTGAATTCAATGAATCTGTATTTTTAGAAAGCGTTGATATACTTATCAAAGAAGAAAATAAATTTAAATTATGTGCCTTATACGTCATCAATGATGAACAAAATTATAAAATCAATTTTAAAGAACTATTTGATAAATGTAAAAAAGATTTAGAAGATGATGAACATAAAAATTTTTCTGAATTATTTTATTTTGTGATTAAACAACAATACAACGGAAAATCATTTTTATATTATTGTAATATTGATTATATTGATGAATTAGGAAATATTATATTAACACATAATGAAGCCGAAAAAATTACTGAAAATTACGAAAATACGGAACAATTCGGTTTTATTAAAAAGAATTATCACGGGTCTCAAAGTAATGATAATAAATCATTATTTAGAAAAGAAGGTTTTATTACACAAAATATTCGGATGGATGAGCATAAAGAATATATTATTTATGAATTAAATAATGATAATAATATACATTTTGATGAACATGAAGCATTTATCCGTTTTGAAGATTACGAAATTGATTTGTTTTTAAATATGGAATTGAATTAAATACTTTATTTTTATTATCATAGTTTATTTTTTTAGATAATTATTTTATGATAAATTAGATATCTAATTTATTATATATATTTACATATATTTATAGATTTTATTTTTGTATAATATAATGCCAACTTATGCCGTTTTAACATGTGTTTTACACGAACATGCTTATATTAACGGTTTTATTTCTCATTACCAAAATCTTGGATTTGATTCCATTTATATTATATGCGACCGCTTTCAACCTAAATATGAACCTTATTTAGAAATGGAAGCACTCAAAAATATGAAAATTCATTTTATTCATATGAATTATTCATTAAATCAAACTAATCCAAAATTTTTTGAAGCAAATCAAATTAATTATTATAGAAATGTGATTAAAATAATAAACACTGATTACATCTTTTTATGCGATATGGATGAATACTTATATTTACCAACCGGAAATATTCAATCTTTTATGAATCCTATACTACAATTACCTAATGTTTCCCAAATTCGTTTTCCTTGGATGATGGTTGATTCTATTGATGAAGACCCAATGAATATGTTTGACAATTTAGATAAACATAAATGGTATATAAATGGACATGTAAAATCAATGTTTAAAAAAAGTGATTTAGTACAAAAAAATAATCTATTTCAATTAAATACACATACAGCAGTGGTTAAAGGACGTACTTATTTACAAGATGGATTTGAACCACCCCATAATTTTAGTGGAAAATATAATCATAATCGATTTCCTATTGATTTTTATAAAAATCACGCTTTTATTATTCATTTTCACACTCGTTCTTTTAAAAATAATATTATTAAATTGTTAACAAATAAATATAATGGAAAATCGGATAATGACCAAAAAGCCAAATTTATTGCTCTTGTTAAAAATAATAGCTATGATTACAAAGGTTTAACAAAATTTTCTCTTATTAAAGCTCACCAAACTACTGAAATACCCCATTTTGAATTAAACGGTTTAAATAAAAATATTTGTGCTAATAAAATTGAATATAATAATAAATTATTTGATGATTTACTTGAATATTATAATTTAAATCCTAAGTATTTTGAAAAAATATTCGAAAATCCAGAGCTTGTTATAACACCAATTAGCACACGCATTTCATAAAAATTGATTACGTTATTATTATTTTTATAAAAAAAATGAATTATATTTTTAATAAATTATTTATTATAAAAAATGATTATAAACTCAAATTGATTTACGTTATATATTACAAAGATGATTGAATTCACTGTAACAAACGATAACGTAAATCAAATTCCTAAAGATGTTACTCATTTAACTTTTGCCGATAATTTTAATCAACCACTTTCTGTTGGTGCTATTCCACATAGTGTTACAAATTTAGAGTTTGGATGGAAATTTAATCAACCATTAAGTGTTGGTACTATTCCAAATAGTGTTACACATTTAATATTTGGATATGATTTTAATCAACCTCTTATTGTTGGTACTATTCCCAATAGTGTAACATATTTGGATTTAAAAGGATTTAATCAACCATTATTGGTTGGTGCTATCCCAAATAGCGTTACACATTTAAATTTTGGATATCATTTTAATCAACCATTGATTGTAAATTCTATTCCTAATAGTGTTATGTATTTAGATTTTGGAAAATGTTTTGATCAACCACTTGAAATTGGAACTATTCCAAATAGTGTTACACATTTAAATTTTGGAGGTAGATTTAATCAACCACTTAGTGTTGGAACTATTCCAAATAGTGTTGTAGATTTAAATTTTGGCGTTTTTTTTAATCAACCACTTGTTGTTGGAACTATTCCAAATAGTGTCATACATTTAGATTTTGGAGTTTTTTTTAATCAACAACTTATTGAAGATGTTATTCCAAATCATGTTAAACATTTAACGTTTGGATATAAATTTAATCAACCACTTCTGGTCGGTACTATTCCAAATAGTGTAATAGAATTATATTTTTCAAATTTTGATAATAATAAACATTCACATTTTAATCAACCATCTATAAATATTCAAGTTCCACAACATTTAATTAATCAAATTCCTATATCTTATGATTTTACAAATCTTGATATAAAAGAGATTAAAACCATTGAAGATTGTTCTATTTGTTTAGAATCTATATCTTCAATAATTACAAATTGTAATCATCAATTTTGTAATTCGTGTATTAAAGATTTGTTAAAAGTCAATAAATTTTGTCCTTGTTGTAGAAAATTTTTATATAATAATGGTTTATTTTTAATCAAAAATGAATAAAAATAAAGATTATATAATAACATAAAAAAAACGAAAAATATTATAAACTTATACTTCTAATAAACTGGAAAAATTATTTCGCCCTGTAAATACTTCCATATACTTCTTTTGATATCCATTTGGGTCACAATACGTACTATACGGATGTACATAATTCTTATTATAATACATTTCAAAACCACTCATATGTGGCAATGCCGATAATATCCAATTTTCCGCCCTACAACGCGTTGATATTGCGTTTTTATTTGGGTCGTGATTTAACATTGGTAATCGACGCACATGTTCCGCTGTAGTCCACCAAAAGTTTCCTGAATAATGGAAAAAATGATTTGGATTTACCGCATATAAATATCGCGTTTCAGGATTTGTGGATGGAGACATATTAATTACATTTGAACCTACTGTATCATAATTTTTCATTAAATATTGTAAAGCAATGTCGTGATTTACGATTGTATAATATTCTAATAATTTTCGCCAACTGCGAACACATACTTCATCGCCATTTTTTCGAACACCTTTCGTATGTACATATAAGATTCGCGCATTGTCACTTACTTTATCGGCAATATACTTTATATAATTAATCGTTTTTACTTCATAATATTTAGGATTATTATCTTGATATAATAATATAATTTTGTTATATTTTTCAATGGGTAAATCAAATGGTTTTCCAACAATACATACTAATATATTTTTACATTTATCATATAAACCACTATCTATAATGGATTGTAATTGATCATAAAATATTTGAATACCATTGTGTAAATTACATACATGCATAAAAATATAGATTGGATATGTTTTGTAAAAATTTGGATAAGCACGCATAAATGTTTCACGATTATATATTCGTTTATCTTTTTCATTTACTCCAATATGATTCCAATGATATACTAATTCATAATTGTTTAAATGCTTAATATCATCATTATTATTACGATAATAATGAATATCAAATTCCGGATACATTTCAAATGTATTTAATAAATATTGAATATATAACATTCTTTGATGTACGGGGTCATTCATTTTATTTTGATTATGATTAAATGTAACTATTTGATTTTGATTTTCATTTTTATTTACTTTTTTAACTTCTTTCATTTCATATACTTTTTTAACTTCCTCTCTTTTTACTTCTTCTCTTTTAACTTCTTTTACTTCTTTAACTTCTTCTCTTTTTACTTCTTCTCTTTTTACTTCTTCTTTTGAACGAACCATTTCTTGATAATTTGGATTTTGCCATTTTTTTAATTTTACGTTTTTTATATTCTCTTGATAACGTTCCTTTTCTCTTCGCATAATTAATTCTTTTTTTATTAAATTATCTTTTCGTACTTTATTATATATAGTTGCCGAATTTCGTTGTAATTGATTCATTTTTTATCTAATTATTTTATAAATAAAGAATGTTATATTTTTTATTTATATATTTTTTTTAATATTTTTACTTTTTAACTTTTATACTTTATAAATATTTATTTTTAACATTTATTTTTGAAAAGTTCTCTTATATACCATCATAAAAATACCAACAAAGATTAATAATAATGTAATAGAATATAATAATGATTGTACATAAATAAAGTATCTTGGCCATTGTAAAGCACATTCACAATCAGCTGGTATATTACGATATAATTTAAGTACATTCATTACAAATACAACATATAAAACAATAATCACTATAAAGAATAATGTAGATAATAAAGGTGATAATTTCTTTTTAAAAGCAAAGAAGAAATTTAATAAAGCAACGATTAATAAAAATAATTCAATATATTTAAGATGTATTAAATTTGCTTGATTACCTTCCGTAGCTAATCCTTGAGTACATAAACAATCATCTAATTTAACTAAATAATAATAAGCAAAAGCTAATAATACCATACCAATGATAGAAGCAATTACACCGATTTTAATTTTCATTTGTATAAATTTGTATAAATTTTTATTCCTATATTTGTTATAGAAAAATATTTAGTATAATTTGATTATATAAAATATTTATTAATTGTAATATTATTATTTCATGCAAAATCAAATATATCGAAAACAAAATCATATTCCACAAAAAATAAATAATCAAATTGCTTATAAACAATTTTTATGGACTAAAAATTTTAATAACATACATTTACAAAATATTCAACATATTCACTTTTTTATTCATCCGCATTACGAAAATGATTCAGTAATTAAATATCAAATATCAACTTTAATTAACTTTTTTAGATATATGTGTACTCAAATATTTGGTACACATATCACATTTACTACTGTTCCACAAATTTATAATACATTGGATACACTTTATATTTTATTAAATCATCGTGAATTACATAATTTTATTGGACATTTACCTAATATATTTGTATTAGTCAATACTTTAGATTTATATGATAATTCTTTTATATTTCCACAAAATTTAATCTTATATTCAAAAGCTTATAAAATCATAGATATGAAATATATGAATCTAAAATATTATATACCTGAAGTAAAAGGTTATACATATTATTTACCACTTATTTGTAATTATGGTAATAGTAAACCATCTGTTATAAAAGAAACAAATGATATACTTATTTATAAAAATAATACAAAACGTTCTATGATAATTTATAAATTACTTTGTAAAAAATTAGAGCTGGAAAATAAGTATACATTTCAAACATATGAACATAATGGAAAATTAGAAGAAGAACTATTTTATGAATCTAAAATCATTGTGCGAATTCACGATGAAGAAAATTCATATTATGATAATGTACTTTTCCATAAATGTATTTATCATAATAAAATTTGTATTAGCGAAAAATCAAATGATATTTATCACGAAAATTATTATTTTGATAAAATATTATTTGAAAATAAAATAAATATATTTGATGAAAATACTGTAAACAATTTTATCAATAAAATAAAATTATATTTAGAAGATAAAGAAAAAATAAAGATTCTTAAAAGATGTATGAATCAAGAAAATGATGATAATAATATAAATCAAGCAAAATTCATTTTTGATAAGATATAAGAAACCTCTTTGTTCCCTCCTTAATGTGTTAAGGGAATCAACTTCACGCTTTTAAGAATTTTTGATAAATAATATAAATCAAATAAAATTTATATTTGATAAGCTATAATTTTTTATTTTTTATATGTATATATGTTAAACAAAATGCAAAATAAAGAAGAAAAATTATATAAACTTAAAAATAATCTAGAAGATTTATTATTTAATTTAGAGCATAAAAAAGATGAATTATCTACATATCTTAAAGAAAGTGAATTACAAATAAATACTATTAAAAATCAACTTCACATTCTTAATAACCATTTATATGAAAAAGAAGAAATAAAAGAAGATACTAAAAGTATAGAAGAAGAAGATGAAGATTATGATGAAGAAGAAGAAGAAGAAAGTGATGAAGATGATATAGAAGGCAGAATTATGGCAAATATTGATCCGAATTTAGCCCGTTTATTAGGAATGGATGTAAAGGATGAAACAAAAAGTGATTGGGTTCCTCCTTCTTTTTCTGGTTTACATAATAGTCAAAGAAATTCTGTTTATGATCATATGTATAAAAAATAAGAAACCTCTTCGTTCCCTCCTTAACGTGTTAAGGGAATGAACTTCCCGCTTATAATCAATTATTTTAACAAGTTCATAATATACATTGTTTCCCGAACTATGTTTTTGAATATATTCTTCAATATAATTTTTATAAATATTTATACATATTTTTGATATAATTGTATCAAAGAAATAGTTCGGGAAACAATTATAATTAAATATTTATTTTTAATTAACAAATTCATATTTTTTAACAAATTCATTAAAAGTGGGAAGTTCATAAGAAACCAAAGCGGTTTCTTATAGCAGTTCCCAATTTTGATATAAAGGGAAGTTCATAAGAAACCGTAGGTTTCTTATTCCGTAGGTTTCTTATTCCGTAGGTTTCTTATTTATAATGAAAGTAGCATTTATTACAGGCATTACAGGTCAAGATGGTAGTTATCTATCAGAATTCCTTCTTGAAAAAAATTACATTGTTTATGGTATGATTCGTCGCGCTTCCATCATCAATACTGAACGCATTGACCATATTTTTAATCATTCTAATTTACATCTTAAATATGGTGATTTAACCGACTCTTCTAATATTACCAATATACTTCATGAAATTAAATTAGCACATTCCGATTTAGAACGTCTTGAAATTTATAATCTTGGTGCAATGAGCCACGTAAAAGTTTCTTTTGAAATGCCCGAATATACAGGTGAAGTTGATGCTCTTGGTACTCTTCGCATTCTTGAAGCAATTCGCTCTTCAGGATATAGTGATAAAATCCGTTTTTATCAAGCATCCACTTCTGAAATGTTTGGTAAAGTACAAGAAGTACCACAAAAAGAAACAACTCCTTTTTATCCGCGGTCACCATATGGAGTAGCCAAATTATACGCACATTGGATTACTAAAAATTACCGAGAATCTTATGATATGTATGCTTGTTCAGGAATACTTTTTAACCACGAGACAAAGCGTCGTGCTCATAACTTCGTAACACGAAAAATTAGTATTGGTTTAGGAAAAATTCTTCGTGGGGAAGAAAATAAACTTGTATTAGGCAATTTAAATTCTCAACGTGATTGGGGTCACGCAAAAGATTATGTACGTGGAATGTGGCTAATGCTTCAACAAGATAGTCCAGATGATTACATTTTATCTACAAATGAAATGCATAGTGTTCGCGAATTTGTTGAAAAAACTTTCGCATTACGAGGTTTTGATATTAAGTGGAAAGGTGAAGGTTTAAATGAAATTGGTTATGATGCGAAAAGTGGTCGAGAACTTATTTTTGTAAGTGAAAAGTACTTTAGACCTGCTGAAGTAGAAGAATTACTGGGTGATTCTACAAAAGCACGCACTATTTTAGGATGGGTACCAGAATATACTTTTGATGATTTAGTAAAAGAAATGGTGGACAATGATGCTCCTTTATGCTAATAAACTTTTAGCATACACTATGCTAATAAACTTTTAGCATACATATTCACATATTTATAATAAAGTAAATTCAATAAATAATTAAAATCATTTTCACTCTTTATATTTTCTAAATATTTTAATTCAAAAAATAATTTTTTAATCCAAATATGTTGATAATGAAATGATATAATGGATATATTATAATATGAATTTTTTTCAAATAAATACTTATATTGTTCATAAAATGTTTTTTCGAATACATAATGATTTATTTCTTCTTCATTAAAAATTATATTTTGTGAAGATTTCATATAAATACCATGATTTAAACAATTTTGAATGGAATTAATTATATTTGAAATGAAATTCGATGTATCATTTAATTTATCTACAAAAATATATGTACATAATCCATTATAAATATGAGCAATATCATTCATTACATATTGAATATTATGCTCTTTTGATTCATATACTTCTATTTTTGCTTTATTCAACATATATAAAATATGATTATTTAAATTATTTTTATCAGTTTGATTTACAAAATAGATGATTAATTTATCATAATGAAGATTTCGTTCAATCAATTCTTTAAACGTCATTTCAAACTTTTCATAAGCATTTTCTTTTACGATAAAAATAATATGAAACATTTTTTATTTTTTAATTTTTAATTTAATATAAAAGAAATCTCTTTATATTAAAACATATATATTATATTTCAAAATGAATAAACCTAAAATATATTTTATTGTTACTACTTGTTTACTCCAACAAAATTTTGAAATCCGTAAAAAAGATTACATTGATTCTATTAACACTTTAATACAAGAAATTTCCAAATATAATACGTTAGAAACTTTTATTTATATTGTTGAAAATAATGGAGCTCGACATACTTTTTTAAATGATTTTATAATAAATAATAATATTAAAGTTATTTATACAAATCATAACCAAATACCCACATCCAATAAAGGTTTAAAAGAACTTCTTGATTTCTTCTTTATTTTACAAGAATGTAAAGAAATTAGTGACCAAGATATTGTTGTTAAATTAACGGGTCGTTATCGCTTTGGTGAAGATTCAACTTTTTTAAATATTCTTTATAACCATTACAATGATTATGACGCCTTTATTCGAACGGGAGCTTTTATGTATCCTTCACAAAGAAAAGATGAACGAGACCAATATGATTGTTTAACTGGCGTTTTTGGCGTTCGCGCACATATTATGCGAAATCATTTAGAAAAATATATTCAAAATTTACGGGATTATGAATGGATTGAATGGGTTATTATTATGATTATACAAAATGCTTTACCCAATAAACGAATTAAGTTTTTTGATTATTTAGGAATATGGATTAAAACCGTTTATATGGATACATATCAACTCTTTTAATTTTTTTGTTTATTTTTTTTATATAAAATATTATTTATGATAGAAATAAAAAAATATGGAAAATAAAATAAATATTTCTTTTATTTGTGAACGAAAAATATTTAGTTTTTTTGAAGATTATATTCACACTTTTCACCATATCTTTCACGTTGAAATATTTTTATTTACACATACTTCACAAATTACAAATTATTTACACTCTTTTCTTTTAAATGAACATACTACAAAAAATGATATGAATCAAAATAATACTTTTTTTATTTTTATGCAATTTATTCCACAAGAAATTATTCAAAATATTCAATTTTATATTGAACATCAATACAAATTAGGTTTATTTAATACCGAACAACTTTCCAGAACTGGTTATGGAAAAATGATTAACTCTTATCATCCTTACTTTTATCGCGTTGATTATAGCGAAATTAATTTACTTGTTGTAGCAAACGAACTTAAAAAAGTTTATTTGCCATATCAAGTTCATTATAACGAAATTAAAAATTATGAGAAAAATAGTGATGTTTGTATTGTTTATCCTTATAAATCAGAACGACGTTATAAAATTATTAATGAATTAAAAAGTTGTGGAATTCAAGTAGATGAAATTTCTGGATTTTTAGGAACACGGGATGAAAAACTCTTTCGTTATAAAATATTATTAAATATTCATTTTGATGAAGATTATCATATTTTTGAAGAAATGCGTTGTAATCGGTGCATTATGAATAAAATGATTGTGATTAGCGAAAAATCGTGGTATGATGATTTACATTTATTACGAAGACACTTTTTATCAGTTGATTATGATAAAATTGTAGACAAAGTTAAAGATGTACTCATTAATTATGATTTATATCATACTCATTTATTTAGATCATTTGATAAATTAGTACCTATTTATGAAAATGATTTAGAAAATATATGTTATGAAAATTTAGATAAAGTTTTTTCATAAAAATAAATATAATAAATATTATTAAATAATAGTTAAAGTACTATTATTTAAATGAAAATTGGAATTTTTGTAGGAAGTTTTAAACCACCTCACAAAGGTCATTTTGAAATGGTAAAAAATGCAATTATGAAAGATAAACTAAATAAAGTACTTATTATTATTTCTAAAAATCCTCGTTATTTAAAAGATATTATTCAAAATCCACGCAATTATCATATTTCTAATTTGGAAGCCGAATTTAAACGGTCATTTCATTCCAAAAGTGAAGCTTATGATTATATTAAATCCATAAAAAGTAAATATGAATATATTAGTGCTGAAACTTCTAAAAAAATATGGACTATTTATTTAGATTTTTTAAAAGAAAAATGTAAAAATGATTTTACCTTTACAGTTAAAAACGGATTTTTATTTTCACCCATTATGAATACAAATGTTTACTTAAAAAGTGAATTAAAAAAAGTAGAAGCTAAAAAAAATAAATATATACTTTATAAAAGTAGCAAAAACGCCGAAAATAGCCGATTTGATTACTTACTTGATAAATATAAAATATATAAAAATATAGTTTCTAAAACGATTTCCGTTACATATAATCTAAATGCACGCGATTTTAGAAATGCAATTGATAAAAAAAAAAGTATTAAAAAATTTTTACCTACATTAAATCCAACTTTACAAAAAGAAATTAAACAATTATTAAGTATGAATACTTAAATATTTATAAGAAACCAATGGTTTCTTCTCCTTAGAGGAGAACTTTCTTTTTTATATTAAATTATTTTTTAACAAATATATATTAAATATAGTTCGGAAAAGAAATAAATAATTATATTAAGAGTGACGTTTTAGTAATAAACCATTACAATCAATATACTCTTCTTTACTAATTGCTTCAAAATTAGTAATAATTAAATCACCATTATCATATTTTATATTCATTTTTTTTATATTATCAAATTTTACACTTGACGTATCATTATTTAATCTAAATTTAATATTACACATATTATCATTTTGTTCAATATCTATATTTGTAATATTTGATATTTTTAATGTATAACCTTCTTGTAACTTAGTAGTACCTTCATGAATTATAATTGGTGCTTTTATATTAGATATATTGATATCAGATACTGATTTTATTTCATTTATATTTAACATATTTATAAAAAATCTACTATTTCTTATAAACTTCTCTTTATATCAATTAAAACCCTATTATTTTTATTATTTTTTAACAAATTTATATTATAAATTATATTTTTTATTAAATTTTATTTTATAAGTGGGAAGTTCGAAAGAAACCGCTTGAACGCGAAGCGTCAAGGTTTCTTTCACTTAACATAGTAAAGTAAGCGTCTCATGTTATTCGACTGGTTATTTTATAACCAGTCTATATCATAAGAATAGTCTAAATATTATGTTAAATGAACTTCGTTCATTTAACATAATATAAAAGTCTTCTCATGTTATTCATTTCTTTATCCATAATTTTTGATTTCGATATTTTCTTCATAGGTGTTCCATGTAATCGTTCTAAAATAAAATTCATTGAATATACACCACATTCACTATTTCCATATTGATGACGTTTATCATTATATAATATTTTAACTTTTTCCCCTTTTAATAAAAACTTTTCACCTAAACGCACAATAAACATTTTTATTCCATCCACCGGTGGGTCACCATAGCTATCATAATAATTGATTTCAACAGGGTCTTTTGACATTTTCTTTAAATCCGCTTCATTTAACGGATCTTTTGCAATCTTTAAATCAATATAGACAGCTACCCAATGACTTCCTGATTCACCCGTTTTATCTAAATTAAATACTATTCCTATCTTTGTTCGTCCTTCCGCTCGCAATTTAAATGGGTCTAAATTAGATAATGGACAAGTTACTTCTACTGGACAATCAGAAGCACTTGCATTATATGTTTTAAAATTTGAATAAATACGTTCATATTGCTTTAATACTAAATCAATATCAAAATTACTTAACCAAGCATATTTATTCTTTTTCCACTCTTTCGGCATATGTGGTTTAAATGTAAATGCTTGAATATCAATATCTTTTAATTTACGGATAAATTCTTGACGTCTCCAACACTCCTCATCATCATCACAAAAAGGTTTTAAACGCTCTTGAATCGCTTTCCATAATTCATATTTACTTAATTTTTCTATTTTTATAGGTACATAATTGGATTCACTTTTTCGCTCTTCATTCATTGCTTTTGCAATCTTTTTTAATGATGTTAATGAATAACACGTATAAGAATCACGTTTTTTTACAACTTTACCACCATCTAATTTAGAACCTTCTGAACATACAGCACATCGGTCTTGTACAATTTCATAACTAAATCGCTTTATTTTTTGAACCATATTTTTTATATATAAAAAATATTAAATAATAAAAATTTATTTAATAACTACTATTACATATATTATAAAAAAAATTTGTTTTTGAAAATAATAAAAAAAATTTGTTTTTGAAAATAATAATTAAAATTATATTTTGATTTATGAAAGATAAGCATATAATAGACCTACACCTTTACTTTCTGTTTTTATTTCGGGTGTTAATGATTTAATAAATGATGTAAATCCATTAAAATGATAATCTTTTTCAGTAAATTTCGGATACGATTTTAATATTACATCTTTAATTTGTGATACAAAAACAGATTTATTTTCCTTTCTTAAAAAATCAATAATAAACTTTTTAATCGACTCCATTGAATAATCTTTTGTTTTATCTTCTTTATCTTCTTTATCTTCTATTTCATATGCAAAACCAATATCATTTAATATTTCATCAATAGTATCACTTTCAAATAAATATGTTTGCTTTTTATCTTTTTTATCTTTTTTATCTTCCTTTTTAACAATATTCATTTTTTTATTTTTATTTCCTTTTTGCTTTATTTTTATATATTTTTTCTCCTTTTTTATCTCTTTCTCCTTTTGAAACTTGTTTTTAAAATACTCTTTATTTTGATTCTCCACTTTTATATATTCTTTTACATCTTTTGCTACTTTTTTCATTTCATTTACTATATTCGGTTTTTTATGAATATCATCAATTACTTTTTTTATCATTCGCTCTTCATCCGGTGTTTTTACAATATCTTTTAATACACTTACATATTTCCCATTTTTTATAATATTTTTTAATTTCTGAATATACTCATTATCATTCTTAAAAAATGAATCCAAATCAATTGAATTGAACTCTTCTTTAATATCTTCTTCTTTATACGATTTATTTATTTTACGCTTATCCACAAGATTATACTCATTCTCATGATTATTTACACATAACGAATAAAATTGGTCACACTCATTTTTAAACATCGATGACGTTCCAAAGAAATTTGTTGACATTCCAATTACTATCTTCTCTTGTGTATGAATTTTATCAATAATGGGTACAAAATCACGGTCTCCTGTACACAATATAAAAATATCCACATTATAATTCCGTGTATAAAGTAATTCTTGAATATCACAACTCATTTTCATATCTACAGAATTTTTACTATGCTTTTTCCATAAATGAATGGATGTAAGATTATAATCTAAACAAGTGTCACGCCAATTTAACATTGTTGCTTCACTAAAATCACCATAAACAATTTTAAGTAACACTTTCATATTCCATTTTTTAATATAATGAAATAATTCTGGAACACCTTTATACATAAAATTATCACCATCAATATAAATAGCACATGTTTTACCTTCCATTTTTTAAATTATTTTCATTTAAAAAATGGATTTATATCTTTATTTTTATTTTATATTTATATATTTCTTTTTCTTTTCTTTTACATTTTAAAATCATTTTTCTTTTTTTTTTTATAAATTCTTTATTTTAATCATATTTAATGATATTGAATATATTTTTTAAATTTTAATCTATATATATATGAAATCTCATAATATTCAAATAATAATAAAAATTCATATATATAATTCACTACATACATAAAAGCTTCTTCTATATTATCCTCATCATCAATACTATAAGATAATGTAAGATTTTGTTCTTCGATATCTTTTTTTGTATTATTATAATAATCTTCTAACATTACCCAATTTAATGTAAAATATCGAAAATCATTTTCTAAATCACTATTTTTTACGCACTTTTCTAAGACTTTATATATAGATTCAAATGGATTAAAATCATCATTATATGTATGTATTTGAAAAATATGATTTATTTTTTTATTTTTATTATTTTTTATTTTATCATATATTTCAAATAAATCGTTTAATAATTTATAATATTTCATCTATAATAATTCTACTAATTATTATTTAATAAAAATCCTTTTATATCACTTTTTTTATATATATTTATATTAGAAATATGAATAATAATATACAAGATTTAATAATTATTGGAGGAGGAATAAGTGGTTTATATACACTTTATCAAATTATTAAAAATAAAATAAAATGTAATTCTATAATTTTATATGAAAAAAATAATTATTTTGGTGGACGTATTTATTCTTTTCATGTTAAAAAAAATAATTATAACTTTACATTTGAAGCAGGTGCTGGTCGTTTTTGTAAAGAAAAACATATACTTTTTTATAAACTCATTTGCGACCTTAAATTACAAAAATATTTAATTTCTGGAAGCGCTGAAATACAATTTATACCATCTACGAAAGATTATCTTAACAAAAGTGAATTATTAAAAAAGTCACCTTATTCTTTTATAAATAAAGTGATTCAAAAAAGTAGTGCTTATTCTTATTTTACCTTAATCAAATATACTTTTATTCAATTTGTTAAAAAATATAAATTATTAAAAAAAGATGAAATAAAATATTTACGCGATTCATTTGGATATAGTGGCGAAATACAAAGTATGAACGCTTATAATGCAATTCATATGTTCAAAAGTGACTTAAATAAAAAATATCATTATTATTCTTTAAGTTGCGGTTTAACAAAATTAATTCAATATATGATTCAATATATAAAGAAACATGGAAAAAATTATAATATTCAAATCTTAAATCAAATGGAAGTTAAAGATATTATAAAAAATAAAGATTCTACATATAATTGCGTTATCAATGATATTCAAAAAAAGAATATTTATGAAGTCGAAAGTAAAAAAGTTGTTTGCGCAATTCAAAAATCCACTTTATTAAAATATGATATGTTTAATTCTATTCATAAAGAGTTAAATAGTGTTGAAGCTAAACCATTATGTCGTATTTATATGATTTTTAAAGTAGGACCAAATGGAGTATGGTTTCAAAATTATGGTAAAATAACAACAAATAATGAAAACCGTTATATGATTCCACTTGATAAAAAACATGGTTCAATTATGATATCCTATACAGATAGTCATTACGCAACATATTTAAATCAATATTATGAAAAATATGGGCTTAAAAAATTAGAATCTTTTATATTAACTCATTGGGAGCAGGTATTAAACATAAAAATACCAAAACCATTATATACAAAAGTATGTCATTGGAATGAAGGAATTGCAATGTGGAAAGCAGGAGTAAATAGTAAAATGGTTTCTAAAAAAATGTTAAAACCATTTTCAAAAGAAGAAGTTTATATCGTGGGTGAAAATTATTCTTTAAATCAAGCTTGGATTGAAGGTGGATTACAAACCGTTCAAAAAATAGTTAAAAAGTTAAAATGTTAAATAATTAAATATTTGTTAAAAATATAAAAAAAATGAAAAATAAAAATACTTATTTATATTTTTTATTTATAAAATAATTATTTTATAAATTAATAAATAATATGTGTCTTAAACCAAAACAAAAAGGTTATATTTATTTAATACGAACATCTACATTTCGTAGTCAAAATAAGTATATTTACAAATTGGGTAAATCTATTGAATATACTATACGATTTAATGGATATGATAAATTTAGTGAAATTTATGTATTATATTACGTTGAAGATATAGATTTTATAGAAGATATACTAATACAAATATTTAAACGAAAATTTACACATGAAGATATGTATGGTAAAGAATATTTTAGTGGAGCTGTAAACGATATGCTTCAAACAATGGATTATATAATCAATGGATATGGATTGATTGAAAAGAAAGATTTATTTAATGAATTGATAAATAATAAATTAAAGCGGTTTATTATTTATAATACACGCGATATAAATCCATTTATTTATGAAATAATAAATGATTATATTGATGAACATAATATTAAAAAAGAAGATATAAATGATGTATCAAATTATAATCACTTTTATAATACTTATATAATGAATAATAAAAATTTTTATAATAACGGAAAAAGTGAAAAAAATATAAAAAAAGATGGACAAAAAATAAGACTAAAAACATATGTTGAAAATATCGATAAAATAGAAGATTTAGATAATATTATTAAAAATAAAGTTGTTTTAAATAAAAATGAATTAAATAAAATTGAATTAAATAAAATTGAATTAAATAAAAATGATTTAAATAAAAATGATTTAAATAAAAATGAATTAAATGAATCTGAATTAAATGAATATGAATTAAATGAATCTGAATTAAATAAATCTGAATTAAATGAATCTGAATTAAATGAATCTGAATTAAATGAATCTGAATTAAATGAATCTGAATTAAATGAATCTGATTTAAATAAATCTGTATTAGATAAAGTTGATTTAGATAAAAATGAATTAAATAAAAATGAATTTAATGAATATATTATAAAACAAATTGTATATATTTGTCATTATTGTATTGATTATAAAACAAAACAAAAAAATGATATGGAAAAACATTTTAATAGAAAGAAAGAATGTGTATGTAATAATACATCATTATCTTATGAAGATTGTAAAGAATTATCTATAAATAAAAGATATTATTTTTATTTTGATATATTTAATTTAAGGCAAAGTGATTTTATTGAAATTATAAAACAATATAATAATAAAGAAAATCATATTTATAAAAATAATAAAAATGATAAAAATAAAATAAATAAAGAAGAAACAAAAAATAATAAAATAATGGATAAATTTGATAAATTATATTATAATAATATAACTGGTAAATATAAATGTATTGTATGCTCTACTGAATATACAAGTAAACAAAATATGAAAAAACATATATTAAACCAAGAGAAATGTAATATAAATAAACAAATAAATGATATTATTGAATTACATAAATCAATTAAAAAATAAATTAATTAAAAATCCTTTAAATTATGGAAAATATATTAGTTAAAATTAATTAATTCATAAATATTACAAATATATTATAAATATATAATAATATATTAACATACTCAGTAAGTAATGTAATTCATTTTTTTTAGGGATATTTACTTATGCAAAATACGGGGAATATACTAAATAGGCTAAATATGGAGTTTATGGGGAAGATGAAAATCAGAGAATTCAAAAAAATAAGTCCGAAAAAATAAATCTTTTTTTTTATTTTTAAAAATGGCTTTTTATTTCGGGGCTTAAAAAAGTGAATTCTCTGATTTTCATCTTCCGCATAAACTCCATATTCTCCTTATTTAGTATATTCCCCATATTTAGCATAAATAAAAATCCCCAATATTTAGGTATATATTTATTATAATTATATGGTTAAATATAGTAACAAATAATTTAATTAAAATAGTTAATAAACAATTTAAATATTTGTTAAAAATAAAATCTTTTTTTAAGGGGAAAAAATTAAAAATAAAAATAATTATTTAATATAAAGAAATAATTTTATAAATAAATAAAAGCATTTATTAAAATGTTAAAAATAAAAGAATTATTTTATATATGTCATTATTGTGTTGATTATAAAACTTCAAATAGAAAAGATATGGTTAAACATTTTAATCGTAAAAATATATGTAAATGTAATAATCCAATTAATTCATATGAAGATTCAAAAGAATTAACATTATCTAAAAAATTTTATTTTCATTTTGATATATCAAATTTAATAAGAAGTGATTATTTATTTATAATTAATCATTATAATAATTTTGAAAATCATATTTATACAGATTATATGAATAGTTTAAAAACTAAAGAAATATCAGAAAATAATAAAGATAATATTGAAAATAATCTTGTTGATAATCATAATTTATTAAATGAAATTATAACAAATAGTTTACAAAAGATTTTATATAATAATGAAAAATCATCATTACTTATACAAACAAATAAAAATTTAATAAATACAGATGATACATATGACGATGAATTAAGTAATGATGAAGAAGAAGATATAAATGAATCAAAAAATAATCAAAATCATTTATACCAAGAGTTTAAAAAAATGTATTATAATGAAGAAAAAGAAAGATATATATGTGATCGATGTTTAGCTGAATATAAATCAAAACAAAGTTTAGAAAATCATTTATTAAACATAAAAAAATGTGATTCAAATATCCGAATAAAAAACGCAATGAATCGAAGTAAACAAACTTCTGAACTCATTTTACACAAAAAAGAAGAATTAAAAAAAGAGGAAGAAAAGCATATACTAAATCAAAATAATGTTCAAAATATTAATCAAAATATTCAAAATAATATTAATAATATCAATAATAGCAATCAAAATAATTTCAGTGTTGCCTTAAAAGATTTTGTGAATGACCGTTATGATATCAGTCATATTAGTGACTCTTTTTATGAAAAGAAAGATTTCTTTTTATATCCCAATTTTTTAAATATGATTATGGAAAATGAAAAGAATCAAAATATATTTTTCTCCAATAATGAAGCGATTATTTATACTGACAATGAGCTTAATAAAATGAGTTCTGATAAAGCAAGTTATTTAATTCTTGATAAATTAAGTCAATCTTTTGATGAACTTCTTTATAAACAAGATGATGAAGCTCGTGAATATTACAAATTTATCACAAAATATTATCATGTGATTAAAGGTCATTATAAACACGATACTATTTCAAAAGAGTATAATGTAGATAAACGCGAATTTGAATATACCGCAAATAGTCGTTTATTCCGCAGTCGTGATAAATATTCGAATAAAATTATTGGCACTATTAATAAGTTTAATGGAAATATTCGTAAAAATATGAATATTTCAATACAAGATATAAAAGATATTCCGATTATGAATCCAAATATTGAAGATTTTGCTTCAGTAAAAATGCGATATCGGGATTTAAAAAATAAAGATTAAATATTTTAATCATAATTTATACTTTCTATTAAATTGCCGTTTATATCAAAAGTTTGATATAAACCGTTTCGTTTTCCATTTACATAAAATCCGCTATGCCATAAAATAGATTCAAAACCATTTTCATTTTCATAATATTCTTCAAATAAACCATCTTTAACTCCATTTTTATAAGTACATTTTAACCAAATAGACCCTATCATAATATTCAGTTCGTAATCCATCTATTTTCCCATTTTTAATATAATAACGAGATGCAAGTAATGTAGGTTTTCCTCCTGCTACATTACTACTTGGATAATAGCTTTCATATAATCCTTCAGGAACGTCATTTACATAATTTATTTTAGTACGTATTGAACCCATACTTTCAGTATCGTAATATGTAGTTATTAAACCATTTTTAATATAAGGTATTTCATTACGACATACTGGACATTTTAATATATGCTCTTCGTCTTCATCTTCTTTATTTAAATGTACTTGAAGATATGAATCAAAACAAGGTTTACAAAAAATATGTTTATCATTACAATATTTAACAACTTCTTTCTTTACTATGTTTTCAAAACATATATTGCATATTTCTTCCATATTACTAAAAAATCATAAAATATTTTTTATGATTTTTTTACGAGTTTCCATTAAAAATGATAAATATTATGATTTTATATATTTTTTTGCTGTATGAAACTCTATATTTTTTTATTTATTTTTTTTATATATTTATTTTTATTTTTTAATATTTTTTATAATCAGGTTTCATAAAATAATATTTGAGCATTAAATAATTATAATAAAATGTTGCTGTCTGAAACCAACATATAGTATAAAAAAAACATAAAAATCTTTTATGGTTTTTAGGACGGATTTCGCGTTATTAAATTTTAAATTCAGTTAAATTTTAAATAAAAAGTTGCTGCATGAAATCCTATTATACTATATACGAACTCCTTTATATCCACAAATAAGAAACAGACGGTTCCCTCCTATAGGAATGAACTTCCCTTTTAGTTTAATATATTTGTTAACAAAATAACTAATTTGTTAATAAAATGTTTTCCGAACAATGTTATAAAAATAATTTTCAAAAAAGATCTTTATAGAATATAAAAATAGTTTTTGAATAAAATAGATTATAACAATGTTCGGAATACATTTTATTTTATATAATAAAAAAAACATAAAACTCTTTTATGGTTTTTTGGACGGATTTCGTGTATTGTAAATTGCATATTTATAATTAGTTAAAGTTGCTGTGTGAAATCCTATTATATAATAGTCGAACTCCTTTATATCCACAAATAAGAAACCGACGGTTTCTTATGAACTTCCCTTTTATTTATTTTGTTAACAAAATAAATAATTTTTTAACAAATTAGTTTCCCGAACAATGTTATAAAAATTAAAGTTAATTATTTTATAAAAAATAGCTATGTGTTAAAAATAGTTAAATTTTTTCATAATAAGAATTAAGAAGTAGATTTTTATCAATAAAATAAAAAATAAATTATAAAAAATAAATTATAAAAAATAAAATGAGTAATTTGCGATGTAATCCGCAATATGTAGTATATGATATGCGTCAACCACGTGATTTAAAACAAGTATCTATAAGTGGTTATAAAAAAAGTGATGTATGTAAAGCATTTCAAAATTCATTAATTAATAGTAAATTAGAAGATAGTTTGCGATGGGTTGTTGAGTTACATAGTAGTGGAATGAATGCGAAAATATGGGAATTATTATACAATATTTATCTTCAATATATTCACATAAACAATCCGCATTTTTATTTATATTTTATGAAACGTCGTAATGATTATTTTCGATTGATACAATCCTATCCAGATCATCACGAAATATTTAGTAGAAATGATCAAAGTATACGAAATATATATGCTGAATTGGTAAGTATAATCGTATTATCAAAAAAGACACCATTATTTAATACAAAATCGATACCAAAATTGAGTGAAAAATTATTATATGATAAAATGGAATTAAAAAAGCGAATGATGGGATTACCGATACATCAAATATTTCATTATGTGGATACAAATGACCCGAGTGAAATAAAATTAGGTTTAAATGAAATTTATAGTAATATATATAATCAAAAAGGTAATTTTCCACTATTTGCTTTTTGGATAATGTGGTTAGAACGGATTAGTGCGTATAAGAAGAAGAGTCAAAATAATGCCGAAATATCATTATTTGAAACGCATCAAGAGTTTAAATGTATTCCAACAGTGATAGAGGGAGTGAAGGAAGAGTATCAAACGCATTGGGTGTGGAAAATATGGAAATTTATCATTGATTTTAAAAGTAAAGTTCAATTATCAAAGGAAGTACATGAATTTATAAATACGGCTTTTCAAGATTTTGTAGATGATTTTAAACCAGCACAATATGGTCGAAAGAAATATTTGATTTATTTATCTTTTTATGCGCTTAAAAATATGATCCATTTTGAATCATCTATTTTATATCCGCGATTACCGCATATGTATCAAGCAATTGGTAATATAAATATGATGTATGGATATATAAATCAAGAGTTAACAAAGAATTTAGGAAATGAAGATTTATGTAAATTAGAAAAAATGTATATTAAATTGTTTAATTATCAATGTGCTCCGGAAAAGAAGAGTATAATACAACAATTTGTACCAGTAGTCATTCAAAACACGCAAATTAATCCAAATGATTTAAAGATAAAGAGTAAAGAAGATTTAATAAAGGAAAAGCGACAAAAAACATTTATGAAGAATGATGCTCCTATGGCCGATGATGTAGTCAATAAGATAGATTTTTCTGTTGGCGGTTCATCTGATATAGGAGATGACCCAAATATGTTAAAAACAATATCGATATCGAATCAACGAAAAGCTCAAAGAACATATGAATCACCTGTTGTTGATGATCGTGTTGAAAATGAGGTTGTATCAAAGGTATTAAAACGTGAAGAGTTAGAGAAGTTACGAGAAGAAAAGAAGAATGCGAAAATGAAGGCATTTATGGATTTGATACCGATGAAAAAGGAAGAACCAACTCTAATAGCGAATCAATCAAATCAAGGACAAAAGCATATATTTGATTATTTACAAAAGGAGGAAAAGCCAGCGGAAATGGTTACAATTAATTTATCAAAAAAATATGTTCATTCAATGAGTGAAGATTAAAATATGGATATAAAATAAAAATTATTTATAATCTGAAGTATTATAAATAATAAAAAATATAAAGTATAAATAGTCATATACTAATATTTTTATAAAAATAGAATATGGATAAAAAAGGAGATTATTCAATAATAACTCAAAGTATAATAAAATATATAAATCAGATATATAAATTATCTTTATATGGATATGAAATAATACCATTATTATTAATTATAACAAGTATCATATTTATCTTTTTATATACATATCATAGTTTATATAGAGTAAATCGAAAATTATTTTTACCCAATGAAAAAGTAGAATATGCTTTTGATAGTAAACGTAATATACCAAAAATAGTATTTTATGTAATCACTTCGATTACTATTTTAGGATTATTTGTGATTTATTATAAAATAAAAAATAAAGATAAAGGAGATTTATTTACATCACCATTAGCGTTATACTTTTTAGCACTATGTCCAATCATATTTGTATTAGCCGTAGTAGGATTTTTTATATTTCAAAGTAAAATTATAACTTTCGCGGATTCAAAGGATATGAAAAATGGTATATTAGCGTGTGGTATTATTATTTATTTTTGTATATTCAATATGTTTATATATAGTAATAAAAAGATAGAGTTTAATGAAAGTTTAATGTATATATTTGGATTTTTAATTGTATTTACAATGATACATTTTATGTATTTACTATCAATGGCTAATACATTAACAATACAAATGAGTAGTGATAAATTTGATACATTATCAAAAATATGTTTATTAGGTAAAAAGAATAATATAGAAACGACTCCATATAAAAAAGGTAAAAAGAAATGTGAATGTGTAGATGAAAGTTTTCAATGTTTAGTAGAAAATTATGATTCATTTATATCAAATTTTTCGGAAGTAGAACACTTTTCATTATTTGGTGGAAATAATCAATCTTCATCCATGGAAGCTGTAAAATCGGATATAAATAAAATTCCAGAAGAAGAGTATATAAAAAATGTAGTAAATGAAATAACCACGGAAGAGGAAGAAAAAATAGGTGAAGATTTAAAATATATGTATGATATACCCATACAATATTATAATAATAAAACGGAACAATTTGAGGATTTATGTATTCGTGATTTTTATTATTTAGGTTCATATTATTCATATTTAGCAAGTAGTCCAGAGCATGGAACACCAAGTTTAGATGCTTTAAAAGGTGTTATAAATGATTTTCATTGTAGAATTATTCATTTAGATATATATTCATCATTACCAGATGCTCCATACTCATCATCGGCAAATCCAGTAGTGCGATGTAAAAATATGAGTGCAGATGGGAAAGTATTAAAATTAGAAGATTGTTTAAAATTAATTTCAAAATATGCTTGGAATGAAAATGAAAAGTCGTTACCGTTATTTTTATATTTACGATTTAATGATATGAATAATAAATATATTTATCAAAAAACATATCAATATATAGATGAATATTTAGGTAAATATTTAGTAGATAAAATATATGGATTTAATGAGCGAAATCATTTATTTCCAGTAAGTAGTTTACCAATGAAAGAAGCCTTTGGAAAAGCATTAATATTAACAAATGTATATCCAACATATACAATATTAGATGAAATTATAAATTGTAATGTAGAAGATAAATTAAGTTCGATAAAATTAAAAGAATTTAAGAAGGATTATGTAGTATATGATGAGCGTGGATTATTAATTGATTATACAAAAAATGATTTAATTACGGATAATCGAAAAAATATAAATTTTTATTATACACTTCCAAATGAATCGTATAAGGATGATGCTAAATCGCAATCAAAAGCGGGATTATTTAATCCAAATTTCAACGAAATAGCAAAATATGGTGGTCAAAGTGCATTAAATTATGTATATGTTCCAGATAATAATATGAATAATACATTACGATTTTTCAAAATGTATCCAAGAGAAATTATATTAAAAGACCCATTTTTAAGATTTATGAATGTAAAAGAAGAAGTAGTAACACCATCCACAACAAGTGATTTAACACCACCAACAGAAACACAAGGTGCTATAAGTGAATTAGTTTCATATAATCCAACATTTGGATAATTATATAGAATATAAAATAAAAAAAATAAATATTATTATATTTTATAATAATATGAACTTTTATCTATTTATATAATAGTAGATTTTTAAAAAATGAATCAAAAAATAAGAGAAAATAATAATGATAATAATTTTTTTATGTCAGGGTCAACATCATTAAAAAATAACAAAAATAAAAATAAAGGATTTTTTGAAACAATATTTGGTACTAAAAATAATAAAAATCGTGTAAATAATCATGTTGTATTAAATAATCAACCTAAAAATAATGTTGTATTAAATAATCAACCTAAAAATAATGTTGTATTAAATAATTTACCTAAAAATCGTAACTTATTAAATAATCAACCTAAAAATCGTAACTTATTAAATAATCAACCTAAAAATCGTAACTTATTAAATAATCAACCTAAAAATCGTAACTTATTAAATAATCAAGAAGAAAGATTAAATTTAGAGAATAATTTAAAGAATAATTTAAAGAATCATTTAAATTTATTAAATAATCAAAGAAAATTAAATAATGAAAATAAATTAAATAATCAAAGAAGATTAAATAATATAAATAATAATCATTTAGATGAATTAAATATGATGCAAAGACCATTTTTAGCAAATGAATCAAATGAAATAAATGAAAATAAAAAAAATAAAAATAATTTAAAAAAAGTAATGAATTCAATTGAAAAAGTTAAAGAAGAATTATTAGGTAGAATTAATAAATTAAATAATGAAATAAAGAATGGTAATAAAAAAATAGTAGATGAATTAAAAGATACAATTAATGATTTATATAAAATGATATATGATATATATAAAAATAAAAATATAACAAATAAAAATAAAAATAAAATATTAAATGATATCACAAATAATTTAAATAAAAACAAAGAATTTTTAAATGTTTCAAATAATATATTAGAAGAAAATAATAAATTATTAAATCAGAATAATCAATTATTAAACGAAACGAATAAATATAGAAATATTGGTGAAATACCCTTAAATATAGAAGAAGAGGAAGAAGAAGAAGTAATACCAAATCTTATATTACCAAATCATAAAATCAATAATATTATAAAAAAAGAAAATGAAGAATCTAATAAAAGTTTATCAAACATCATAATAAATGAAAAACTTGGTAAAAATAATCATAACGAAGAAGATAAAGTTGATAATAATGAAAATAAAGTAAATGGTAATGAAAATAAAGTTAATGGTAATGAAAATAAAGTAAATGAAAATGAAAATAAAGTAAATGAAAATAAAGTAAATGAAAATAAAAATAATAAAATTGAAATAAAAAATGAAAGTTTAAGTAATATGGAAGAAGGAAAAGTAAATTCAAAATCAAAACGAGTAAATCGTTCAAAAAAAATAATGGCAATGTTAAAAACAATTAATACTATTCCATTAAATGATGCAAAAAAACGTTTAAATAATTATAATTCGATTGTTGAATAATCAAATAATTATTATAAATTTCTTAACAAATAAATAATTTGTTAAGAAATAATCTTTTAATAAATAAAAAATGTAATATATTTTATATGCGTTGTTTGAAAGTTTCGCGTTTTACAAATTGTGAATTTTTAAATTTTTCTTTAGGTTTTATTTTTTTAGAATCTTTCTCTTCCTTATCTTCTTTCTCTTCATTATTGTTGATTAATTCAAAATTTTCTTGTTTATAATAAGATGAAATAGCTAATGTAAGAATTAATAATATAGAAATTGTAATATTTTTATTAGCAATACCAACAATAATAAGTAATATAATTAAACGAATGATTGTATTATTAAATACGGGTGATAAATATAAGTTGTAATCAATAAATAAACCAGAATTATAAATAACTAAAATAGTAATTACAATAATTTTAATATATAAATGGTCGAAAAGATTATATAAAGAAGAACCAACTTTTTCTAAATTTTTTTTAATAGAATCCATTTGAATGAAATTATTCTAATATAGATAAATATAAAATATAAACATTTAATAATAAAAATATAAAAAAAGAGTAAATAAAAAAAATAGAAATATATATCAGAAAATAGTTATTTTAATATACATCGAATATATAGTTATATAAATATAAAATGAATCAAAATATTTGGGGACCTCACTTATGGTTTTCTTTACATACTATTTCTTTTACATATCCATTAAAACCGAAAGATAATGATAAAGCAAATTATAAAGCTTTTTTTACGGAATTACAACACGTTATTCCGTGTAGTGTTTGTAAAAAGAATTATATAAGACATTTAAAGGAATTCCCTGTAAATGACCATTTAAATAGTCGAAAAGATATTGTTTATTGGGTTATTGATTTACATAATATGGTAAATAGTGAAACGGGTAAACGCGTATTAAGTTATGAAGAAGCATTAAAACGATATAGTGATGTTTATAAAAAGAAAATAATATTAACATCTGAAAATGATGTAGGAGAAATGGAATGTAAAAATGGCACGTGCGATGATGATAATTATGATTACAATACAAATTATATAATTTATATAATTGGAATTATGATACTTGCATTTTTGATATATACATTTCATAAAAAATATAAAATAAAAATTATTCAAAAATAAAAAAAATCTAATGGTAAATTTCAACACGTTTTTTCAAGATTTGATATTCAACCATATTTAATTCATCAGTACCTTTGTAAACATTTAACTCAATATCAATATTTTTTAATGATTTTTTGAAATCATTAAATTGTGTACATTTTTCAAAGGATGTATATTTAAGGTGATGAAAATGTTTTTTATCCAATGTAATATTTACTTTTGGATTTTGCGTATTTACACCATTGTTTATTGCTTTTGTTATTTCTTGAATAAAATAATTACATTCATTACAAAGTTCTTGATTGAATTTTTCTTGATTATCATTTTTTGGTAACATATTTTTTTTATCTAATATTGAATTTATAGAAGTTATAATAGCTTCTTTTGATGGTAAAGAAAAAGAAGTATTTGGCATTTTAGAAAATAAATTTTTAATCATTTATATAATATATGATATAAATGATTATATAAAATATTCTTTATATTAAAATATAAAAATAATTTATTTTTTTAAAAAATTTTTTAATAAATTTTGAAAAAGGAAAAATATACTTTTTAGCGAATTATGATTATTAATAATAATATTACGTTTTTCAATATCATATTCGCGTATAATATCAAGAGCTTCATTAAAATTATTCCATTGAATATTACTAATTTCAATTTTCTGTAATTCATTTTGTTGGTCAACTTTTAAATCAACTTTTTTACATATTTGGCTAATATAATAAATATTTTTATATTTAATATTATTCATTCCCATAAAAAGTTCATCAAGGGGTGATAAATTAATAATTTGATATTCATCATGTTTAATAGATGTTTCTTCTCTAAATTCACGATGAGCACAATCAATATTTTTTTCTTTTAAATTTCGTCGTCCTTTTGGAAATCCCCATTCAGGTAAATTATATTTATATTTAGCATTTTTAATTAATTTTTGTAGTGAATATTCCATATTCAATTCATTTTTTTTTATAGTTAAACCATTTTTTAATAAATAAAATTTTTGACTTGACACATTCATTTCTTTTTCACGATTAATCTCACTATCTGTAATATACCACAATTCATCCCATAATTGTTGAAAAGGTAAAGTTATAAGTCTATTTCGTTCATCATTTGTCATATATTGAATCATATTATTGATATAATCAACATTATCTAAATCATATTTTCCGCGTATAATTTCAACATATGAAAAAGAATATTTTCTTTGAACCATTAAATATTTAATAATTTTATCATAATTTGTTTCATTTACACTTTTAATATTGTCATATATTTTATTTAATTTAGGTAATTCATCATTATGTATATTTATATCGGATGCTTGAAATTTTTTAATATAATAAATCATATCATTAAAATAAACAGGTGTAAATAAGACACATATAATACCAACACTCGTAATAGGATATATACATTTTTTGTAATTATGTCCATATTTTCCACAATTTGTACAAAATATTTTTTTTTGATTATAATGATTAAAAGATAATATATTTTTATTTACTTTATAATTATTTATTTTTTCTTTATCATCCATTTTATTATATTCATCATCAGCATCATCAATACCATATATTTCATCATTTTCATTTAAAAAATCATTTTCATCCATATCACTTACGGAAGAAGAAAGTAATTTTTCAAAATTATTTTTTTCTTTTTTATTTGAAACATTTTTTTTGAATTCATTTTGATTATTTATATAATATTCTAAATAATAATCATCTGATTTATATGAATTTATAATATTATGTTCATCGTTATTATCATTATTATTATGATTATTCATTTTTATATGAATGATATTATATTCATATAATATAAAAATATCTTTATATCAAAAATATTAATATTTTAATAAAATATTATATTCGTTGATTTTATGAAGAAATTAAAAAATATGAAAAAATAATATTACTATTAAATAGATTTTATATATTTTTTTTAATGAAATTCAAAATATTAAAAAAAAATAACAAAAATATAAAAAATAATAAAAATATAAAAAAGAAATTAGTAAAAAATAAAAAGGATGATAAAATTACTTCTTCTTCTTCATCTGCATCTTTTCGTTCAAAATCATTACATTCGAATTTATCATCAACACCAGAATCATCATCATCTTTAAAATTTTCTTATTATCCAGAAATAAGTGATGAAGATTTTTATGAACGAATTTATACAAAAAAAGAGTTTCATAATTTTTTAGTAAAAGACCGTCCTCGTGCTGATAAAAGTGTATGTAATCCGAAAGAGTTTATTCCCAAACCACATCAACAATTTTTACGTAATTTTATATCACCAGATACACCTTATAATGGTATTTTATTAGTACACGGTACGGGTAGTGGTAAAACGTGTACTGCAATTACAATTGCAGAGAATTTTAAAGATTTAGTTAAAAAGATGGATAAAAAAATAATAGTAATAACAACATTACCTAAAAATTTCCAAAAAGAATTATATAGTGAACGAAAAGAGTTAAAAAAACAGAGTCCAGAAGATATTGTTCAATGTACAGGACGTGATTATGAATTAGGTATTGAAGGAAAGTCATTAACACGTGAACAAAAACGGAAGGAAACGATGAAAAAAATATATAATTATTATAAATTTTATGGTTATAAGGAATTTGCAAATGATATTATGAAAAATACAAATTTTTGGAAAGGAGATGAAGAAGATTTAAATGAAGCAATAAAAAATTATATTTCAAATAATTTTGACAATACAATATTAATTATTGATGAAGTTCAAAATATTAAAACGGATGTAAGTGGTGATTTAAAAAAATCCATTCAACCATTATTAAAATCGATTATTAAACACGCTAAAAATTTAAAACTTATATTGATGAGTGCTACACCTATGTTTGACCGTCAAGATGAAATCATATATTTAATGAACTTACTTTTAATTAATGACGGTAGAGAAGAAATAGAAAAAGATGATATTTTTAATAAAGATCAAACATTAAAAAATGGTGCTTCTGAAAAATTAAGGTCTGTTTTTAAAGGGTATATTTCATATATTCGTGGTGAAAATCCAGATAGTTTCCCAATGAAATTTTTTCCAAGTAATGCTATAACAAATCCAAATGTTGAATATGATATGGGTGGAAATAAAATAGATAAAACGAAAAAAATACAATATACTCCTATTGTTCAATGTCCAATGAGTGGTATACAATATAATACATATATGAATCAGTTAGAAAAGATTACAAAAGAAGGTAAATTAAAAAGTAAAAATGATGAAATGAATACGGAAGAAGAGTTTGAAGAAGTTGTAAATAATACTTTATCATCATCAACTTCTAATTCAAAATCACAATCAAATTCAAATGAAACAAATAGTTCAATGGAACGAGATTTAGGGAAAAATGTAGAATTAATTGACAAAGGTGGTATGAGTATATATCGTGATTTATTAAATATTTCAAATATAGTATTTCCAGTAGAAGATTCAGAAATAGGTACTTATGACAAGAAAGGTTATAGTGAAAGTGATGATGGAACGGGTGGTTTTTATAAAGTAAAGAAAGAAGGTAAAAAACGTTCTATTGTTAAATTTAGATATCAAAGTCACGGAATATTTGATAAAGATACAAAGAATGAAGCACCTTTTTTAGATGCGAAACACTTGAATAATTATAGTACAAAATTTTCCCAAACATTAGATTCAATTGTAAATAGTGTTGGTTTAAATTATGTATATTCAACATATATTGATTCTGGTGCTCTTCCATTTGCACTCATGTTAGAACAAAATGGTTTTGAACGTTATACAACCGATAGTGAAACAGAATTATTAGAATATCCTCCGAATAAAGTAGGTGGTGGAGGTAAACGATTACGTATTTGTTATAAATGTGGTAAGCAAGCAAATCATGAGAATCATACGAATCAAAAATTAAAAGAGCATCACGTATTTCGTGTAGCAAAATATATATTATATTTTGGTGAATCACGAGATGGTTTAATCAAGGTTCAAAAAGAAGATGCTGTAGCTCAATTTATTTCACCAAATAATCGATATGGTGAAGAAATTAAAGTATTTATTGGTACTCGTGCTACGAGTGAAGGTTTAGATTTTAAAATGATTCGTCAAATTCATATTTTACAACCGTGGTATAATTTATCACGTCATGAACAAATTATTGGACGAGGTATTCGTAGTTGTAGTCATATAGAATTACCAGCAGAAGAGCGAAATGTAACAATATATCAATATGCAGTAACAGAAGGTATTAAAAGTAAAAATGAAACAGTAGATTTATATTATTATCGTATTGCTGAAAATAAGGATATCATTATTAAAAAGATTATGCGTATTATGAAGGAAAGTGCGGTTGATTGTAATTTTTTCAAAAAACAAAATGTAATATTAGATGAAAGTGAAAAAGTAGATCAAAAATTACCAAATGGAAAAGTAATTAAAGTAACATTTGCGGATAAAGCATATTCATCCATGTGTGATTATATGGGAAATTGCGATTATCCTTGTAATTGGGTACCTGACCCTAAAAAGAAATATAAAATCAATGAAGATACATATAATATATATTTTGGTAAACAAAATATTGAAGAAGCAAAAAGATATGTAAAAGAATTATTTCATTATGGATTTAATTTTATATTAAATGATATTGAAAAATATTTTAAAGTGCGTGCACCATATATTGAAGAAATTTTTATATATAAAGCATTAGATGAATTGGTTGATAATAAAAATGAAATTATATTAGATATGTATAAACGCAAAGGTTATTTAATATATCGTGGTAATCATTATATATATCAACCATTCGATTATGAACGAGAAGATTTATTAATGATGTATAGAAAATTCCCACAACCACATTTTCCAAGTAAAGTTGATTTAGATAAATATAATTATGATTATGAACCACGTGAAGTGAAAGAAGGTAAAAGTAATAAAATAATAAATGCAGGAGATAAAATAAAAATTTATAATCATATTATTAATAAAATAATGGATATAAAAGAAAAATATTCATTTATTGATTCAACGAATTCAGATGAATTTATATATTCCATTATAAATATGACAATCGATAAATTAAATATGGATGAATATCATTATTTTATTCAAATCTTAATTACATATATACATAATGATAAATTAGATGAATTAAGTAAAAAAATAATTGAATGTATAAATCAGAAATTAATATATTTTAATCGAAATGTACAAGTATCAAGTAAAAAAGAAAATATATTAAATAAAAAGAGTATTATAGGTTATATATATAATAATATTTATTATGTAGTGGATAGTATTAATGAAAATAGTATGAAATTAAGTATAAAAAAGAATAAAGAGTTTAAATTTGTAGAAGCATCAAAAGATTTAAGTTATAAAATTGAAAAAATGAAAGAATTACAAAGCAAAGAAAGTAAAAATCAAACATCTCATATTGATAAACGTCCCAAAAATATTATTTATGGTAAAATGGAATGGGATAAAAAGAAAGAGTATCGTGTATTTATGATTGTTGATAAATCTGTTGAAGAGCATATATTAACAAAAAAGAAAGAAAAATCAGGTCGTGCTACCATTAAAGGTATGGTTTGTAAATCATTTGGTAGACCACGTCTTAAAGAAGAAATTTGGAAAAAACTAAATATTCCAAATAGCAAAAATAGTAAAGAAAGTATTGAATTTTTATGTACTGCTATTGAATTATATCTTCGTTATAAACAAGAGAAAGAAAAAGATAATGCAAATGGTAAAGTTTATTTTCAACGTTAAATAAAAATATAAAAATATAAAAAAGTTAAAAAACAAAGTGTGTTAAAAAACAAAGTGTGTTAAAAAAATATAAAATTTTTATAATCATATATTATTATAAAAATGGAAAGTGAAAATTATAAAATCATATATATTACAGGTGGTTTAGGTTTTATTGGAATCAATTTAATTTTTAAACTTCTTGAAGATCCATTTAACTTAATCTTTGTTTTAGATAATGAAGTATATGGAAGTCGTCAAAAAGTATTACAAAAATCTGGTTTAATAAATCACGATCGTGTAAAAATAAGTTATTTAAATATTTGTAATACTAGCACATTATTTGAAAATATAGAATTAGACCAATCTATTTATAAATTTAATAAAATTAATGAAATTTATCATTTAGCCGGTATTGCTTCACCCATATGGTATAAAATATATCCTGAAGAAACATTAGATGTTTCTTATATTGGTACTAAAAATATATTTCATCTTGCTAAAAAATATAATTCAAAAGTATTAATTTGTTCTTCTTCTGAAGTATATGGTGACCCCGAACATTCACCACAAAATGAAACGTATTTTGGAAATGTAAATCCTTATGGTGAACGTTCGTGTTATGATGAAGGAAAACGCATTATGGAAAGTTTAGCATACACATTTCAACAAAAATATAATTTAGATATTAAAATAGTAAGAATTTTTAATACATATGGTCCTTATATGAATATTGATGATGGTCGTGTTATTCCATCTTTTATTAAAAGTTATTTACAAAATAAACCTATTACTATTTTTAATAATGGAACCCAAACTCGTTCTTTTAATTATGTAGATGATACCATAAATGGTATGATACAATTAATGGCTAGTAATGTAATAGAACCCATAAATATAGGAAATGATAATGAAATTAGTATATTACATTTTTATGAAATTATGAAACATATTATAGAAGCACAATTTCCAAAATATCATAAAGAAAAGAAAGAAATAGTATATGGTATAAGTGATAAAGATGACCCAAAATTACGAAGAGCTGATTTAACAAAAGCGCAATCTTTGTTAAATTATGAAATTAAAACAAATTTAGAAAGTGGTTTAATAAAAACGATAAATTATTTTATTGAATATAGTGATTGTTAAGCACTACGTTTTTTAATTTTAGTAGTATCTTTTTTATAATTTATTATTTTAATTTATTTATTTAATGCTGTATATTTAGAAACTTTTTTTGATTTCTTAACTTTTTTAACTTTAGAAATTTTTTTAACACTTTTCTTTACAGATTTCTTACTACTTTTCTTTACAGATTTCTTTAATGATTTTTTAGATTTACGCCATTTTTGTAAAGCTTTTACATCGCAATCAAATTTAGCATAAAGTTTAGGATTACGTTTATTATAACTACGTAATACTACAATGCGTTTTAATACGGAAGCATAAGATAACTCTTTCACAGCACGTTTTAATTTACTTAAACGCTTTGAAGAAGTTAATTTTGTAGAATAACCATATTTAGCAAATTCATCATTTTTTAATTTGGGTAATACACGTTTTTTAGAAGGAGTTCTACCTTTAGCACCTTTATCAGGTGTACAATGTGATTTAACACGAATTCCGGATTTCTTTTGATAAGAACGAATAAGTATTTCATTTTTTTTACATTTTACTCCTCCACTAAATTCTTTCTTCGTTGAACAACTCATTTTTAGTTTCTAATATAATATAATATTTTTATTTTTTTTTATATAAAAATTTATTTTTTAATAAAATATAAAAAATGATTTTTAAAAATAAACGAATATAAAGAAGTTAAGTATAATAAAAAGTATATAATAAAATAAAAAATTTAAATTCTTTTAATAAAAAATATTTTATTAAAAAATGGAATTATTTAACTTATGTGGTAAAAATACAAATATTATAAAAGATGAAGAGCTTAAAAATGAAATAATCAATTCCATTAAAAATATTGGTACATATAATTTAGATTCAAAATATTCTCAATTTCTTAATTTTAAAAATGTAAATCAATTAAAAAATAATGAATTTAGAGTAAGTATCTCTACATTTGGTAAGAAGTATAATTTATATTTAAAAAATATAAATAATAAAAATTATTGTATATTTATAAATAAAAAGACAAATCAAATGATATTAGGTAAATTTACATTTGCAATTTCATTATTTGAAGGAACATTATTTGATGGTGAATTAATTAAAAATAGTAGAAATGAATGGTTTTTTATGGTCAATGATTTAATTTATTATGAAGGTACAAATATAGTAACATATGATTTTGAAACTCGTTATAAAAAAATGAAACATATTATTGAACAACAATATAAGTATGATAAAAATAGCCAATGTAAAATATTGATTAAAAAATATGTTGAATTAAAATATATAAATAGTTTAATCAAAGATTATATTTCACAATTATCATTTAAATGTAGTGGAATCTATTTTAAAGATATTGATAATTTTGGTATTAACTATACATATATTTTCCCAGAATGTCGTACAGATACTCGTATTTTAAATAAAGAGAAAGAAGAAGATGAAAAAACAAAAACCATTGAAAAAATAGAAGAAAATAAAAATATTGATTTCTTATCCATATTAGAAAATGAATGTACGGTAGTTTCCTTTAATAAAGAAGAAGACGAAGTATCTCCGTCTTCCGAATATAGTTCAGTTTATAACAATACATCGTCTTATAATAATACATCGTCTTCTATCAATACTTCGTATTGTAATAATACATCATCTTGTAGTAATACATCGTCTTCTATCAATACTTCGTATTGTAACTTTATGATTAAAAGTACGCATATGCCAGATATTTATGAATTATATTGTAAGAGTCCATGTGGAAATATAGAAAAACATGGATATGCTTCCATTCCAAGTATGGAATGTAGTAAAATGATGAGAAAGTTATTTGAAAATAAAAATGATATTATAATGAAATGTAATTATAATAAAATATTTAAAAAATGGATTCCTATCGAAGAAACAAATAATAGTATTGACCATTTACATAAAATAAATAAAGTGAAAGTGTATGTTGAAAATATTGAAGAAGAAGAAATTTAATTTATTAAATATTATTTTATTTTTTGCTATTATTGAATAATTTCTTTATAAAATATAGTATGTATTATATTTTTTAAATGCCAATTGATTATACAAAAGATTTTATGGCGGCTGCCGAAAGAAATAGTTTATTAGAAATAAAACCGGGTTCAATGTCAGGTGGTGGAAAAGGTTTAATATCAGGAGGAGGATATGTTGGCGTTGCATTTCTTCCACAACGTCCAATTGGAGGAATGATGGGACGAATGAGCTATGGGCCTGAATGTACACCAATGTTTAAAGGCGAATTATTAAAAGGAGGTGCTAAAAAAAAGAAAAGTCAATACGTGAAAAAAGAAAAAGATTGTGATTGTGAAGAAGATTTGGATCTTAGTGAATTAGGTCGTTTATTTAAAATGCAACACGGTGGAATGAGTGGTGGAGCTTTAGTAACACAATTTTCAGCTATTTCACAAGTAGCACCATTATTTGCATCAATGCCAATAAATAGTATCATAGCAATTATTATTTTAATTTTTGGTCATAGTTATGCATTAACTTATGGTGAAAGTAAAATAAAGAAAACACATAAAAGTAAGAGTATGAGTGGAGGTGGTTTACCGCTATTTTCTCAAATATTAACACCATTAGGTAGTTCAAATTTAATAGCAATTGCATCATTATTATTATTACATTATTTTGCGGTAAAACGTAAAAAGATGGAATATGGATTACGTGGTGGAGGAATAAAGAGTGAATTACAAGCTTCCATATTTGAAAATGAAATGAAAATACACGAAATGCTTGGTGGAAATAAAATATATAAATCGCTTCAAAGTATCTTTTTAGGAACAAATCCAAACAAAGAAATAAGTGGTGGTAAAAAAGATGTAACAAAAAAGAAATTAGAAAGTGCGATAGCTCCCATGAATAAAGATAAATATATAGCCATTGGAATTATGAGTTTGTTAAAAAGTTTATTTACAAACTTTTATTATACCATTTATAAAAATAATAAGAAATCAGCATCTTATTATTCAAAGAAAACATATATACTTTTTAAAAAAATATTTGATGTTATAGCTCCTATTTCTGTAGCATTATATTTAAAAAAAAAGTAAAAGTATAAAAATGAAAACAAAAAAAGTTTCTAAAAAATGAATTATTTCACAACTTTATGGGCTCCAGAGAAGAAGAAAGTATCAGCGACTCTAGATGAGAGTCAACAAAATTAAAAATATTATTTTTTACTCTTTAATTCAGGTAACACTTTATTAAGTATTACCTTTAATTTGTCGTTTTTATTCATAACATCGTCCATATAATTAGCAGAATTAGGATAACGTGTTAAAATAATTGTTTGTGTACGTAATATTGAAAATCCATCATTATATTTATAATATTGAATCGATACTGTTTCAGACGGAGATTTATTTACTAATACAGATGATGGTGTAATTTGATTTTTAAATAAACCGAGCTCTTGATTATCAATCGAAATAATAATATCATTTTCACTAACATAGTTTGCTAAATCTGAATTTGGATTAATACTTGTTACAAAAGCACCACGATAAAGATTATTATCGACTCCGATATATGAAACTAAATAACGCGGTATTTGAATAAGTATAGCACCTAATGCTCCATAAATTCTTGAACCATTGTTTAATATAAATTTATGATTCGATGTTGATGGTATAGTAAGTGAATTATTGGAAGCAACAAAATTAGAACGAACTGGTCGACCAGCTAAATCATAAGATATAATTTGATTCACAATATCTTGAGCAATATGTTGAGCTACACCACCACCTAATTGACTTGAACCATCCATTCCATAATTTGTTAAAGCAATAACCTGACCAATTGAATTTAATAAAGGACCACCACTATTTCCACCAATAATAGTTCCATCAGTTAATACAGATTCAACATAAAAAGCAGGGAATTCTCCATTATATTTATTATTTCGCACAATACCTGAAACAAAAGAATCTTCATCAACACCTGCAGGATTACCTAATACAAAAACGCGAGACCCAATAGGTGTTTGACGAGATTTTCCCCAAGATAAAAACTGTTGATTAGTTAAACCATCCATTTTTAAAACGGCAATATCACACATTTGGTCATATCCAACTAAACGGGCTTGAAATACTCTATGCACACCATTTACTTTATTTACATTGGATACAGAAACGTGAAATTCAACACAAGGATCATAACGTTGAGTTGTTTCATTAAAAGTATCTGATAATACACAATGAGCAGCAGTTACCATATAACCAGTTGCTGTTACAAAAAATCCACTACAACTATAAATATTATCATTTGCATCAATTGCGTTAAATGAAGAGCAAGCATCATAAGAATTTGCATAAACAACAGAAGGTGAAATTGTATTATAAAAAATCATTGAACGAATTTTTTTATCAAAACCATATAGTGACAAATCAGGAATATCATCAGTAATAACCATACTATTACCAGTTAAATTTAATCCATCATAAACAATAATATAACGATTGCTTGTTAATTTAATAGAAGAAAAAGAGTTATTATTTGTAGCTAAATTATTGGTTTGAGAAGAATAATTAAAAGCACTTCCAGTAAAATTTTTATTTTTGTAAAATGATGCCATTATTTATATATTAATATATTAGATAAATAATAATCTTACCAAAATAATAAATGGATTATAAAATAAATATATTACTTTTATTACTTATCATATTTTTATATAAACTTTATGATACATATACTTTACAAGAAACTTTTTTAAACAATAATGAAAATATAGATAATAATATAAATCATACATATGGATTGGATAAACGATGTGATTTAGAAAATCCAAAAGCAATATTACCAAATGAATTATTAGTAAAATCAAATAAAGATCAACTTTATAAAAATCCAAAATATAATATAAAATATAACAAAGGTTTTAAAGATAATGGATTTTTAAGTAATTCTATTCAATATACAAAATACGATGATAAAAATAATATATCAAAAATTATTTTTTATAAAAATAAATGTGTAAATAAATGTTTTAATAAATGTTTTAAAAATTGTATGAATAAATACATTGATTTAGATAGAGAAATATTAAAAGTTCCTCTTTACATATATCCAGAATTATATTATCATCCATTAGATGAACCAAACTAAAGATTATCTATTTTTTATAAAAATATTTATATATTAAAATATTATATATATAATAGTGATTATATATAATTAAATGAATGGTATGCCAAAAGATATAAATGTATCTGCTTTACAAGCTAAAATGGGACAAATGAATCTAAGTGCTTTACAAGGGCAAATGCCAAAAGGAATGAATCTAGGTGCTTTACAAGCTAAAATGGGACAAATGAATTTAGGTGCTTTACAAGGTCAAATGCCAAGTGGAATGAATTTAGGTGCTTTACAAGGTAAAATGGGACAAATGAATGTAGGAACTTTACAAGGTCAAATGTCAAGTGGAATGAATGTAGGAGCTTTACAAGGTCAAATGCCAAGTGGAATGAATGTAGGAGCTTTACAAGGTCAAATGCCAAGTGGAATGAATGTAGGAGCTTTACAAGGTCAAATGGGACAAATGAATCTAAGTGCTTTACAAGGGCAAATGCCAAGTGGAATGAATGTAGGAGCTTTACAAGGTCAAATGGGACAAATGAATCTAAGTGCTTTACAAGGGCAAATGCCAAAAGGAATGAATCTAGGTGCTTTACAAGGTCAAATGCCAAAAGGAATGAATTTAGGCGCTTTACAAGGTAAAATGGGACAAATGAATCTAGGTGCTTTACAAGGTCAAATGGGACAAATGAATTTAGGAGCTTTACAAAGTAAAATGGGACAAATGAATCTAGGTGCTTTACAAGGTCAAATGCCAAAAGGAATGAATTTAGGCGCTTTACAAGGTCAAATGCCAAAAGGAATGAATGTAGGAGCTTTACAAGGTCAAATGCCAAAAGGAATGAATGTAGGAGCTTTACAAGGTCAAATGCCAAAAGGAATGAATGTAGGAGCTTTACAAGGGGAAGTAAGTGAAATGCCTGAAGGAGTGGATCAAATTAAAGATTTAATGAAAATATTTGATATATTTAAACCAGAAAATATAAATAATATTATTGCAAAATTGCGAATGATAAATAATAAAAAGTTTAATTCAATTAATGAATTAATAAATATTGGTAAAAGTAAAAAATTTCAATTAGTTAAATTAAAATATGTTGCTAAATTTGTAAACTCTTTAGAAGAAGAAGATATAAATAAATTTATAGCATCTTTAACATCATCTTTACCAGTACCTAAAGTAAATGGAGTAAATCCAAATAATGCTTTACATTCAATGGGTTTGGGAAATTCAATGAATATAGATATGTATACAATAAAAGATATTACATCTATATTTATGGATATAAATGATGAAATGTATAATTTAATACAAGATTTAGTAAATGATCAAATAAAATTAGTTAAAAAAGCACAAAAAATGGGAATGATGACGGAAGGAATCGATGTGCGATTAATACCAAAATTATTAAATATATTAGACCAATTAAGTATGGCTAATTTAGATAAAATTATTAATTTAGCAACCACAAAGTTTGGAGTAGCTATTCCAGTGCGTGGATTTCAAATTAAATTATTAGTAAAAAGTTTAAAAATAGTATTTCCATTAAAAAATCAGGCAAAATTAACAAATAATATTAAAGATGAAATGAGAACTTTTATAATATTTAATGATTTAAGTAACGAAAATAAAGGAGCAATAAATCAATTTAAACGAAAATTAAAAGAAAAAGAATTTATAAATAAATTAAGTGCACCGTTATTAAAAAATAATCAAATAAGTGATAATTTAAAAAGCCATAAAAGTATATGTTTATTACTTATTTTGTTAATTAATTCTTTTTATTTAACACATAATATAAAATTATTTGATATAGATAAAATAAAAAGTATATATGGTGCTCAAAGAAAGAGTAATCCAAATATAACTTTAGAAGATGTTAAAAAGAAATTAAAAAGCCAAATTGTTGATATTTACAAACGATTTTTATTTACCAAAGGAATCATTTTATTATTATCAAAATATGCGTTAGAATATTATTCAGAGCCAAAATATAATCATCGTTTTTATAATATATTATTTCATATGGTTTATTCATTGAATCAAACAAATAATGTATTAAACATATATCATCCAGAATTTGATTATCAAATATATTTAAAGAGTATTCAAAGTGAAACCTTTAAAAAGAATATACAATCATATGATTTAGAATCAAATGTAGAAAATATATATAAAATCATTTTAAACAATCATTCATTAAAATTAAATAATGTAATGAATACTATTTATGAAAATGTTTTTAAAAATAAGGATTATAAAAGTACTATATTAGAATCAAATCGTTTTCATACTTCTTCTTTTATTGATTTTTTTAACAAAATAATAAAAAAGAAATACATTGCATATGTTTCTGATGAAAATGTATCTACATTACGAATAAATAGGAGTGTTAATATTACACAACCTGTATATTTTTCATTACATGAATTATCATTATATGATTATAATCGTGTAAATAAATTTATATTACGCGCAAATTTAGATTTAGTAAATGAAAATGAAGAAAATGAAGAAAATGAAAATAATAATCAAGCACGTGTTAAATATACAAAAGAAGAGTTAAATGAATTAACAGCATTAATTAAAAAGAAAATGTATAACAATAGTGAACTAAATAAAATTATACGAAATAAAAATAATTCGATATATAATAGTGTCGAATTAATCAATAAAATGAAAGATTTATATAAATTTGAAGCATTTATATTACTTATTTTTAAATCATATTATACAAATATATTTAATTTGTTAACACAATATTTAGTTCCACTCGCTAAAAACACATTGACTAAAATATGAAAATTTTAACAAATATGATTCCGAACAATGTTATAAATATATTTTCCAAAAAATAAATATATATGTTATATAACATATATATTTGATATAATTATTTATAGAAATGTTCGGAAAATAAGTATTTATAAATATCATATATAATATAAAATAATTATATATGATATTTTTGAATATCATTTATATGTAAATTTTCTCCAATAAGACAATCTTTTATCATAGTACATCCACCGCCTTGTATATGTGAAACATCAAATATATGAATATTATAATGTAAAGCAATTTGAATAATTTCATCATAATAGCTATTTTTATGAATATGTAATGAAAAACGCGAAAAATCATTATATACTGATGCTAAATCTTTACATATATTTTCAAATAATTGAGGAGTTAATAGTGAATATGTATCAGAAAGTGTAATATACTTTACATGTAAAGAGTATAAAGTATGTATCATATGGAGTAATAAATCTTTGCGATAAGGTGTATGTAAAGACCCGCAAAAGGTTGATATATATACTTTTGAAATTATATGTATATTATTTTTTAATGAATTTTCAATAAAATCCAAACTTTCGGAGTATGATTTATTAATATTTTTTTTTATAAACATTTCACAATAAGATGTAATAAAAGAAATATGACTTATTTGATATGTTATACATTGTTTTAAACCATAATGATTAAAAATAAGCATATAAAAGTTTTTTTGATTCTCATTTCCATATTTTTGTAAAGCATATTGATATAATTCAATACTATTACACATTTGAGGAACAAATTTTAAATTAGGGAAGCTTCCAATTTCATAATCTTGTATATTTGGTTTTATAATAGAATCTAATAAAATTTTTTTCTCATCGAGTGTATATATTTTTTCTAAATCTTGTAAGCCATCGCGTAATGTAACATCATATAATTGTAAATTCATTTATTATTTACTATTATTTTATATAGAATTACTTTTATATATAAATATTTAATATTTTAATTGTAATATTTATACTTCAATATTTTTAACAAAATAAGGTTTATATTTTTTTTCGAATTCTAAATCATTACCATTTTTTGGTTTAATAATATTATCTAAATCTTTAGCATTTTTTTTATATGCTATATCTGGATTTACTATACTACCTGTAGAACCATAAATATCAAAATTTTGAGAAAATTCGCTATATTGATTATAATTAGCACCTACAAGTGCACTTGTTGTAGAATTTAATTTTGGAGCAAATGCAATTTCATTACTTTTTGTATTATACATATTTTGAAAATATTTTTCACTATCAATAGGAGGGAAATATTGAGCTGGAGGAGGACAAACTCCATCTTCTTTTACTAAGGGAATATTTTTCTTTAACTTTTCTAAATTTTTAAGATGATTATAAGGTAATTGGTCTTCTTTCCCAATAAAACAATATAACCAATTTACATAATCTTGCATAGTCATATTTTGGGGATAATTTAAAGTAAAAGTACGTTTTTCTATTGTATTCATAGTACAGGGATCGGCATAATTTGTATTTCCATATGTGCAATCTTTAGTATGTTGATGATTCATAAAACAAATATTTTTAATAGCATCATGTTTTTCATAATCAAAATTCCAAACAGAAGAGTTATTATCATTTAATTCAATTTGCGAATAACCATTCACATTTGTGGGTTCAACGCTTTTAGGACCAAATGATTTAGAAAATTCATTATCAATTTGAACTTTATTTTTTTTATTTACATTTTGATAATTTTCTATTAAATATTTTTTTTTAACAATTACATATTCAGATTCGGCTTCATTTTCTTCTTTTATTAAATTTACTATATCATTTTTATGATTTATATTACTATTATATAAAATTTCTTCTTCACTATTTTGATTTAAATGAATATCTTCAGAAGTAATTGGTCTTTTTGTAATAAAACTTTTTTTTTCTTCTTCTTCTAAAATTTTACTTAATTGAGAATTAGAGTGATTCACTTTTTCTTCTTCTTCACTTTCTTTTTCTTCTTGTATACTTTCAATATGTTTCATTATATTCTTTTTACTTTGAAAATCTTCTCTTAAATCATTCATTTTAGATTTAAAAACAGATACCATAACAGTACCAAATATATAAGCACATATAATAACAATAGATATTATTAAAGTAATATTTTTAATGTTTATTATCATTTAAAAATTTATTTTAAAATAAAGAATTACTATTTTATAGAAAGAATTAATTTTAATAAGGTATACTTAATAATAATAAATTCGCACAAATGTTTAAAATAAATTATTATTTTATTATAGTTATATTATAAAATAATAATTTATTTATAATGGAATTAAATAATAGTATATTAGGGATTAATACACAAGATCCAATAATTAATGATGTTTTTAAAAATGATATTCAATATACACATATAACAGGGTCAGTAAATTTATGTGTAAATCGTTGTGGACAAGAAATAGATAATTGTAATGAGATTCATTTAATGAATATGGTAAATAATGGTAAAATATTAATATTAAATCAAAATCCTGAAAAAAGTAAAAATAATAAATGTAAATTAAAGAAAGCATATGATGATGATGTTGTAGGAGAAGAGTTTAGTAGTTATCATTTTGAAAAAATGTTTGTAATCACGTCATCTTTTCATAAAATAGATGGGATACTTTATGATTGTGAATTAGGTTTTATTTTTTCAAAAATAGATGCAAATGGGAAAAAGAAATATATCGTATTATGTGTATTAGCAAATAGTGCATCAGATAGTCGAACAGAAACATTATCAAAATCAGGTGATTTATTATTTTATAAATTAACAAATGAATTATTTAAAGATGTTCCAAACTTTTCAAATAAAAAAGAAATAACTTATGGTCCTAATCCAATTGATTTATCAAACTTTTTCCCACCCTATGGTGAACGCTCATTTTATGAATATACTTATAAAAATATTCCTCATATTTCATATCGAATATTTCAACGCCCAATGATAATTTCAAATAGTGCTTTAGGAAATTTACGTGAAAAATTAGTGCCAAATAAATTATATAATCAATATAAAGAAGCACTTCAAGCATATGAAAATCCAAAAAGAAATTTATTAATATTCTTTAAAGAAGATACAGATAAACCAATTATTGAATCACTCGAAAATCAAGAGACAAGTCAAATAAGTGATTTAAATAAAGCATTTAATGAAGATGAAAAAGATAATAAAGAAAATAATAATAAAGAAGATGATAATTTAAATATTGAAAATTATGAAACTGATTTTAATAATATTGATGAAAATAAAGATGATGCAAATAATGTAAATAAAGATGATGAAAAAGAAGATGATGAAAAAGAAGATGATGAAAAAAAAGATAATGAAAAAAAAGATGATAAAAAAGAAGAAAAAGAAAAATATGAAAATGATAATATAGATGAAAAGAGTATAAATGAAAATGATATAGATGAAAATGACCTTATTGAAAATGTTACTATATATGATGAAAAAAAGAAAAATGTTAAAGAAGTAAATAAAATCACTACTCCTATAAGAAATAGTATGATGAAAATGTATATTATTACAATATTGGTAATAGTATTTCAATTATCAAACCAAGTATTTATGAGTAATATTATAAATAAACAAACATCTGGATATAAACCAGATGCTGAATTAATGAATTATATATATTCAAAAACGCCATTTGCTACAAATATTTATTTTTTAAATAAATCTTTAAATATTATTTCAGTACTTTTATTAGCCATATTATATGTAGTATTAGTTGTGAAAGGTACATTTAACAATTTTAATGATAGTATAATTGGAAAAGATAAAAGTTTTAGAGATATTTTAATAACAATTGTTATATTTTTATTTATTTCAATTATTACAAATTTTATGAGTACATTATCACGATTATTATTACCATCTGAAAAATATGGTGAAATATCGTGTATAGATAGTTTTTTAAATATTGATTCTATTATATTATATTTTACATCAAATAAAAGTGTTAGTTCCGATTGTTTTAAAGATGAAAATTATAAATTAAGTGAACTATTTTCAAATGAAGAAGAAGAATCTTTGAAAAAATTCCAACAAATAGGTGGAGCTCCAAACAATGATTCATCTATTTCAAATTTATATGAAAATCTCCAATATATTATGGGTACAGGATTAACACAAAATGTAAGTAAAATTACTTCTTTTATAATGTATTTTGTATATATTTTTGTAGTTTTTGTTGTATTATTTAACCAATTTGAATCATCCTATGCTTTAAGTAAAAGTAATGAAAAAATATATAATCAAATATATAAATCATTTATTGGTTCATATATTATTATGTTTATTATATTTGGAATATTATTTATTGCAGCATTTGGTATAAGTATTACAAAAGTAATGCGTGAATTAGATCATTCATTAAGTATAATGAAAAAATTAGAAAGTTTATTCAGAAATCCACTATTTATTATCATGTTTATTATATGGTTTATTTTACTTATTTTTGTCATCGCATTTGGTGCCGCTCCTAAATTAAAAGGTTTGAAAGGAAGTAAAACATTTGTTATTGTTGGTATATTTATGATTATATTACTATTTTTAATGGTAGTATTCTTCTTATTTGAACCTATTCGAAGATTAGGTGTATCAATAATGGGTATACAAGAAGATTTAAGTGATGCTCCAGAATGGTTTAAGAGTATATTTAAGAAGAAACAAGAAATACAAGAAGAAAAAACATTAAATAATATTATAAGGGAAAATGAAGCCCGTGGTTTAAAACGTATTAGTGAAGTCCCATTAGACCCATTTGAAAAGAAATCATTAAAAGACCGTGGTACAGATGCTCATTTATTAAGAGGTTTATTAGGTGGTATTGGTGTAGATAGTGATTTATTACATTTAGTAGAAACAAATCCAATGAGTGATAAAGAAAAAGAAGAATTAGAAAGAATTGTGATTGATGGATTAGCTAGTAGAGAAAAAAGAACAAAAATTATTGAAAAACTTAAAGAAATACATAATAAAGAATATAAAATTGAAGAAACAAAAACAAGTATATAAATGATTTACGTTACTTTATTTTATACTTTTTTATAAAAAAATTGATTTTTAAAATATTATATAATTTTTACATATTTTAAATAAATATATAAAAAGTTTATTATTTATTCTTTATTCTTTATTAAAGATGAACTCTTACGAAAATCTTTCATCCAAAGAACTTAAAAATGTAGAAGAAAATCTTATGAAACAACTTGATAAAATTCGTAATGAACGTAAATCAAGACCAACAGAGAAATCATCTACATCAACATCAATGTTTAAAATTTCATTATTTTCGAATAAAGAAGATAATGAAAAAGAGAAAGCTAAAGCTGAAAAAGAGAAGACTAAAGCTGAAAAAGAGAAAGCTAAAGCTGAAAAAGAGAAAGAGAAAGAGAAGGCTAAAGCTGAAAAGGAAAAGGCTAAAGCTGAAAAAGAGAAAGAGAAGGCTAAAAAGAAGGAAAGTTCAAAAAGTGATGATACAAAACCACGTGCTATTAAAGCTACGATTTCTTCAATGAAGGAAGTTTTAAATTATCATCATGTGGATTATCCATCAAATGCTAAAAAAGATGATTTAGCTGAACTACTTCGTAAAAATAACCTTGTACGTGAAGCTGAAAAGAAAGAAGAAAATAAAAAATAAATATTTTCAAAATTATTAAAAAAATAATAATAAAATTCTTTTTGATAAAAATAAATAATTTTATAAATAAACAATAGAATAATAAATAGTATGGTAAAAAAAATAAAAAGTAAAAAAAGTAATTATGAATTATGTAAATCTAAAAGTATTGATAAAGTAATGAAATTATATGAAAAAGGTAATTTAATTATTCGCGGTAAAAAAGTAATTAACCAAAAACAAGCCATTGCAATTGGATTACAACAAGCTGAAAGTAATTGCAAATCGAAAATAGATGGTTCAGATATACAAAATATTGTAAAAAAGGTTGAACGTATCAACAAAGATAAACCATATACTTATAGTGATTTAAAACGTATTTTATTTTTAATCGATTATTATAAAAAGAAAAAAATGAATGTAAAAGCAAATATATTATATGAAAAAATTATAAATTATTTGTTAATAAATAATGATTTAAAAAAGAGTTATCGTAAACTACTTTTACACCCTTGAAGATTTAAAATGGCACAAAATTATTTTTATATAATTATAAAAATAATTTTAAATAATAGGTATTATAATGAAACATAAAAGTGAAGATTATAAAATAAGTGCTGTTAAACACTATTTAAATAAAAAAATTAGCATGGATAAAGTATGTTCTATTTTTAATTGTTCTAAAAGTTCATTAAAAAGATGGATTTATAGATATAAAAAATATAAAAATCTTAAAAGAAGAAATAGACCTTCTATTTCATATAAAATTAAGAAAATTCATATTCAATATGCTATTAAAAAATTAAAAGAAAACGAACAACTTAATATGGTTGAATTATATAATATTGTTAAAAGAAAATATAAAGATTTTAATATTACTCCTCAACATTTGGGTATAGTTATTAGAGACAATAATAT